>MDSZ01158289.1_pt1 | contig 32067 bp, 30 predicted proteins | sample 811201 | NCBI WGS metagenome assembly MDSZ01 (sample SAMN05326647, study PRJNA326480) | marine metagenome | isolation source: seawater | place: Indian Ocean: North | collected 2010 | reverse complement strand
TAAGTCATTATTTGCTTTGATACCGCCTACTTTTGCAGCAGCTATAATTATATATTCTGGTTTTTTTTTTTTTAAAAAATTAAAAACTTTTTTTGAATTTTTTAAATCTAAATCTTTTCTATTCTTAACAATTATTTTTTTATAACCTTCTAATTTAAGTTTATTATAGATGGCAGAACCAACTAATCCATTATGGCCTGCTATGAATATTTTTGAATTTTTATATTTTTTCATATTATAATATAAGATAAATATTCTTATAAAAAATTTATAATAAAATATACTAAATAATGTCTGATATAGGGATTGTAATTCCAGCTTACAATGAAGAAAAAAATATTATTAAACTTATAAAAAAAATCAGAAAATATATTAATTGCTACATTGTTATTGTTGACGATTCTGAAAATGATAAAACAGAAAAAGTGATAATGAGCAATAGTATCCAAAAATTAGGATATTTTAGACGAAATAAAAAACTTGGACGAGGTTCTGCTGTAATTTATGGTCTTAAGAAATTGTTTAAAAGAAAAAATATTAAATATTTCATTGAGATGGACAGTGATTTTTCACATAAACCAATTGAACTTAAAAGAAATATAAAAGTTTTGATTAAAAATAATTTAGATTTACTTGTTGGGAGTAGATATCTGAAAAAAAGTAAAATTATAAATTGGCCTTTAAGTAGAGTATTATTTTCAAGTTTAGCAAATATAATTTTAGAATTTTTGTTTAAATTAAAAATCAAAGATTATACAAATGGATATAGATTTTACAGCAAAAGAGCTGTCAAAGTTATAATTAACAAAAAAAAATTTGTAAGTGAACAATTTTTAATTTTATCTGAAATTTTGATTATTTTAAAAAATAAAAATTTTAAAATAAATGAAATTGAGTCAGTTTTTATAAATCGAATTAGAGGCGAAAGTTCAGTAGATTTAAGATTAATACTGAATTCCTTTTTTAGTATGCTAAAACTATATTGGATTTATAGAGCGTAGATATTTTATTTAAACTTATCGATATGTAATAATTTATTAATTAAATAATTAACTTTTGCATTAGAGTACTTCTCGATTGGTATGCCTATAAAAAAACCTCTTTCATCAATTTCGTCTGCAACTTTAAATTTTTTATTTGTTTTGTTTAATTCGTACAATGAAACACATGGTTGTTTTAAAAAATTTCCACTGAGTATTGGTCTAGTTTCTATTTTGCAATCATTTAAATATTTTATGAATAATTTTTTTTTTTTTACTTTATTTTTATTCAACAAAATCGGAAATCCAAACCAGCTTGGATCTAAGTTTTCTCTAGCATTAAAAAATTCAAATTGATTATTCCAATTTGGTAATTGCTTTATAGAATTTATAATTTTATTTTTATTATATTGTCTAATTTTCTTCATTTTATTTAATCTTTTTAATTGGCTCAATCCAATAGCAGCAGTTAAATCTAGTGGTCTTAAATTAAATCCAGAGTTAACGAAATTAAATTTTTTTGAATTTTTGGAAGATATATTTCTATCCCATCCATGTGATCTTAATATTTTTAAAAGTTCATAATCTTTTTTTGATTTACAAATTATCATGCCGCCCTCACCAGAGGTAATCTGGTGTGAATAATAAAAAGAAAATGTTCCAAAATCTCCAAATGTTCCTAAAGATTTATTTTTAAATTTTGAACCTAATGCTTCACAATTATCTTCAATCAGATATATGTTTTTTTCCTTACAAATTTTTTGTAGTGATAATATATCAGGACTGTTTCCTAATATGTTTATAGATAATATTAGTTTTATTTTACTTAAATCTTTTTTTTTGAGTTGCTCTACATCGATACAAAAATCATCTTTAGAAACATCTACAAAAACTGGCTTCAAACCACTTTGTATAAAAGGCCACAAAGAAGTGGACCAACAAATTGCTGGTATTATGAACTTATCATTATAGTTTAGTTTGTTTTCTTTAATTGGATTGACTAGTGCAAAAGCGGTTAGCAAATTAGCTGATGAGCCTGAATTAACCATCACAGCATAATTTGCTCCAACATATTTTGCAAATTTTGACTCAAATTCCTCAGTGATTTTAGACATAGTAATTTTTCTCGACAATAGAACTTCTAAGCCTTTGAAAATATCTTCATCGGTAAAACCATCCTCTAAGAGTGGAAAGTTATAATTTGTATTTTTATTTTTTATATTTTTAAAACTAGTTGTTTTTATTAATTTTTTGATTTTACTATTATAATTTAAAAGTTTCATATTTACTATTAGTTAAATGTAAACCTACAATTAAAGTATTTAAATGTCTAAATTAAAAGTTATAAGTATATTTTAGCAAGAAATGAAAAGATTAATAATAAAGCTTTACGATTTGTTTTTATCTATTTTTGTGTACATTGCAGCATGGATCCTTGTGAAATATAGAAAAAGAGGACCAGAAAATTTAAAATTAACAAAAAATGTTCTTAACAAAATTGGTGTATTTCCACTAATCGATCACTATTACGAACCTAAATTTAATTTTACAGAAAATGAAAAAGATAATTATCAAAACAGGGAGCTTTTATCAATAAAGCTTAACCCTCATAAGCAGGTTAGATTTTTAAAAAATCTAAAATATGAAAAAGAATTACTGGATTTAAATTTAAAGAAGGGATCAAAAAGGTTTAATTTTTACATTAATAATGGATCTTTTGAAGAAGGAGATGCAGAAATTTATTATCAATTAATAAGGTATACAAAGCCAAAAAAAATAATTGAAGTGGGTAGTGGATATTCAACTTTAATAGCTTTGGAAGCTTTGAAGAAAAATAATTCTTCAGCCAAGATAAGTTGCATAGAGCCTTTTGAGAATAAGTGGCTTGAAAAATTAGATGTTGAAGTTATTAGAAAGCCTTTGGAAAGTTTAAAAATAAATTGGAAAAATGAGTTAGAATGTAACGATATTTTTTTTTTAGACAGTTCACATATTATAAGACCTGATGGTGATGTGTTAAAATTTTATCTAGAAATTCTTCCAAATCTCAAAAGTGGTGTGATTATTCACATACATGATATATTCACACCAAAAAATTACTTGCCCAATTGGACATTTGATAAAATGCGATTATGGAATGAGCAATACCTGCTTGAAGGAATTTTACTCAATTCGGATAAATATGAAATTCTCTTATCACTAAATTACCTGAAAAATAATTATTATGATGAATTATTAAAAAAATGTCCTTATTTAAAAAAAGAGAATGAACCTGGTTCAATTTACTTAAGAGTAATTTAACCTTATCTCTTGTATATTTTTTCTATACTGATTTTCAAAATTAAATTCATTTTTAAATGATTTTTCACAATTCTTTTTTAATTTATTATATTTATTTTTATTTTTGAAAATTAAATTAATATTTTTTGCAATAATGTTTGGTTGCAAAATTGTGCAAATTCCACATTTATATTTCTTAATGAAATTTCGGTTATCTTTAGAATTTGATATTAATATAGGTACTTTTGCAGCAATATATGCATTTATTTTTTGAGATGCTGGAAACATAAATTTATGACTTAAGTTGGAATTATCATACAAGGCAATGCCTAAATCACTATCTAACATTTCTTGTTTCCATTCAAAATCTTTCAAATTTATTTTAAATTTAACTTTTTCTTCTAAATTATTTTTTTTTTATTAATTTTAAAATTTTTATATAATAATCTCTGTCAACAACCCATCCATAAATAGTTAGAATTATATTTTTATCAAAATAAACAGAAGCATTTATAATTTCAGTGAGGCCATGACCGGGACCAATAGATCCAAAATAAATTATTTTTTTTTCACTCTTTAGATTTTTACTTTTATTATAATTATTAAAATATTTCCTTGGTAACGAGTTATAGAAAATTAAATATTTCTTTTTAGCATTTGTATCCTTAAGAAACCTTTTTGCTCTTTTCTCGTGTGGGAAAATTAATAAATCTAAATAATTTACTGAGTTGATTTCAAATTTTCTTACTATTTTCTGAAAAAATGTTTTGGGATTGGGGTCATAATCAAGATTATGGTAAATTATTTTTATCTTTAAAAAAAATTTTATAAGACCAACAATAATCAATGGATATTTATTTATAATATAAACGCACTTGGGCCTGTTTAAAATTATGTAAAAAAATGAAATTAATAAAAAAACTAATAAACAAATTTTATTTAATATTTTAAATTTTTTTGAAGAAAAAATTTGATTATGCACACAATATTTATTGTAATTACTGTCTCTCTTTTCAAGTTTATCAATTTCTTCATTTGCTTGTGAGAAAAGATAAATTTTGTTGTTTTTTGATATTTCTTTTATTAAAGGCAATATAACCTGATGAGATTTTGGATTTTCCCAGATTAAAAAGAATAATTTATTCAAATTGATACCTAGCGCCTAGAAAAAAATTTATATTTTATTAAAGTTTTTATCGCTTCAATTCCATCAGTATATCTAATTTTTTTTCCTTCCTCAAAAGATCTACCTTTATAAGATATTGGAATTTCAGTAATATAATATCCCATATTTGATAGTTTTGTTGTTAATTCGGGGCAAAAACTAAATTTTTTCTCTTGAAGATTAATCTTTTTAAAAATTTTACTTCTAACTAATTTATAGCAAGTATGAGCATCAGTTAAGTTTTGAAAGTTAATTAAATTTGAAAAAATTGTAAGAACATGATTAAAAAAGACCCTATCTAAAGACAAAAAATCTTTTGATTGATATCTTTTTTTTTGAAGAACTCTTGATCCATATAAGACATCAATTTTTTTATTTTTTATTATTTTTTTTAACATAACTAATATATCTTTTGGATTATATTCTAAATCAGCATCCTGTATTATCACATATTCACCTTTTATAAATTTTTGAGCACTTTTTATTGCAGCACCCTTACCCAAATTTTTTTTATGACAAATAATTTTATCTATTTTTTTTTTAAATTTTAAAATTTTGTCTTTAGTATCATCAGAAGAATTATCATCAATTACAATGACTTGTTTTTTAATATTAAGATTGAATATCTTAGTTAATAATTTAGATATAGTTCTTGTTTCATTATATGCTGGTATTATGATAGTAAGTAATTTCATATGCTTGAAGTGTTTTTTTATTCTTTTTTAATAACAATCCTCTTTACACCATTTGGAGTTATTTTTACAGGGCATGGAGATAATTCTATCCTTGTATATAGCAAACAACTACTTTTTGGTTTGTTTGTTTTATCTTTTATTGCTGTATTTCTAAATTTTTTCTTTCCACTCGGAAAAGTTTTAAATTCAGTTTCAATACCTATATCAATTTTTATTATAATTTATTTTAGAAAAAACTTTTTAAATTTAAAATTTATAAAGTTTTGTATTCTAAGTAGTTTTATTATAACACTACTTATTTTAGAAAGTGAAGTTTATAGACCAGATGCAGGTCTTTATCATTTACCATATATAGGTATATTAAATTCAGAGAAAATTATTGCCGGAATCACAAATCTTCATTCAAGATATGGTCATATCTCTATAATTCAATATTTGTCAGCATACTCACAAAATATGTTATTTGATACAAATGGAATTGTTTTTCCTGCGGCTCTTATTGCAAGTTCTGTAATTATAAATTTTGTATATCAGATTTATAAATATAATATTAAACAACATTTTAATTTTCACTTTTTCTTTTTACTGTTTGTTTCAATTTATATTTTCTATAAAATGAACAGATACAGCGAATACGGAAATGATGCCCCTGCACATTTCTTAGTATTTTTTTTAATATCTGAACTGATTTTATATAAAAATAAGTCGTCAATTTCAGATATTGCAAATAATTTGGCACTTTGTCTTTTCATAGCACTCAATAAAGTTATGTTAGTAGTAATAGGACTGACAAGCTTATTGATTATTTCAAAAAAAAAAATTTTAAGTTTATTAAAAAATATAAAATTTGTTTTTGTTGTATTGTTTTTTATTGTGTATATTTTAAAAAATATCATATCTACCGGATGTATTCTTTATCCACTAAAATTTACATGCTACAATAATCTTAGTTGGGTAACAATCTCAGAAATTAAAGAAATTTCTGCAGCAGGAGAAGCTTGGTCAAAAGGAATATCTGATTTAAGCGCATTAGAAAAAAATAAATATTTAACATATGAAGATTTTAACAAAAATTTTAATTGGGTCAAAGCTTGGTCAAAAAAACATTTAATTGTCATTCTTGAGATACTTATTCCGTATCTAATAATTTGTTTTATAGTTATGTTCTTTATTCTCAAAAAAGATCAATTAAAAAAAAGTAAGCTTGATAAATATTATATAAATTTATTTATATTATTATTAATTTGTAATATAATATGGTTCTTAAAAGCACCCTTATATAGATACGGGTACTCTTTGATAATTAGTTTATTAAGTATCTCTTTTGCATTATTAATATTAAAATTTCACCTAAATAAAAAAAGATTATTTTTGATATCAAATTTTATTTTAATATTTGGTATAACAATTTTAACAATAAAAAATATATATAGGATTTATGGAAATACCAATCAATATTATAATTATCCTTGGCCTAAGTATTATTCTATGGATGGAAGTAATAAAAAAAGGAATAATTTTAAAGTAAGTTATGTTAATACTCAAAAAGTCTTAATACCTCATAAAGGATATTGTATGTATATAAAGAGTTTATGTAACCATTATGAAATAAGTTCAAAATTAAAGTTAAAAATTAATAATAATTATAAAGTTTTTTTCTTGCTAGATGAAAAATAAAAAGAGAAGTATTGTTACAGGGGGGCTAGGTTTTGTTGGTAGCCATTTAGCTGAAAAATTAGTGAATTTGAATCATAAGGTAACAATAATTGATAATTTTTCAAATGGAAAATTAGAGAATATCAAAGAGTTTAAGAAAAAAGTAACACTTATAAAAGCTGATATTTCTAAAAAAGGAGTTTGGCAAAAAAAGTTTAAAGATAATGATTACGTTTTTCATTTTGCAGGATTGGCAGATATTGTTCCTAGCATAAACAACCCTTCTAAATATTTTGATACTAATGTAAAAGGAACTTTGAATGTGCTAGAAGCTTCTAGAAAATATAATATTAAAAAATTTTTATATGCTGGATCATCCTCAAGTTATGGCATACCAAAAAAATATCCGACAAAAGAAAATGAAATTTTAGATCCTAAATATCCTTATTCATTAACAAAAAAACTTGGTGAAGATCTAGTTTTGCATTGGGGTAATGTATTCAATTTAAATGTAATATCTTTAAGGTTTTTTAATATTTATGGAGAAAGATCTAGAACAAACGGAAATTATGGAGCAATGTTTGGTGTATTTTTAGCACAAAAATTAAAAGGTAAACCATTTACAATAGTTGGAAACGGAACACAAAAAAGAGATTTTACTTATATAAGTGATGTTATTAGTGCAATTATAAAAGCTATAAAATTAAAAAAAAGTAATGTTGTTTTAAACATTGGAAGTGGAAAATGTTACAGTATTAATTATATAGTTAAATTATTAAATGGTGACATAATCTATATACCAAAGAGACCTGGTGAGCCTGAGATAACTTGGTCAAATATTAATAAGGCCAAAAAAATATTAAAATGGAAACCAATTGTATCAATTGAAAGTGGTATAGAAATTTTATTAAAAAATATTCATTTGTGGAAAACCGCTCCTTTGTGGAATAAAAGAAATATAAATATTGCAACAAAAAATTGGTTTAAATATTTAAAATAGGTAACAAATTGAAAAAAAAAAAAATATTATTTGATCCTGCTGATTTAACTAAAGTAGTAAAAAAAATCAAAGTCAAAGGGAAAAAAAAATTCTATTCTTGCCCAGCAATAGAATTTAAAGTTATAAATAAAGTTGGTGCTGGAGATGCCATGTTGTCCATGGCCACTATTTGCATTAAGAACAAAATACATCCACTAAAAATTTTGTTAGACTGCTCTATTGCAGCTTCAAAAGTAGTTTCAGGGGCTGGAAATTATAAAAGCATAAACAAAAAATATTTTTTAAAGAGCTTTTCACATTTTAGTAAATAATAATTACATATGTATAAAAAAAATAAGAAATTTAAATCAGCTGTTTTAGTAAAACAGAAAAAAAAATTAAGAATTTTAGATATAATCTCGCCTAAAAAGTTAAAAAAAGGCCAAGTTTTTGTAAAGCTTTTATCTTCTTCAATATGTGGTGCACAAATTGGTGAAATAAATGGAATAAAAGGTAAAGACAAATGGTTGCCTCATTGTTTAGGCCATGAAGGATTTGGTGTAATTGTTGATAAAAATAATTCTGTTAATAAGGTAAAAATAAATGACCAAGTAATTTTGCATTGGAGAGTATCTAAAGGCATGAATTCGTTGCCAATTAATTATTTAAGCCGAATTGGAAAAATAAATGCAGGACAAGTTACTACATTTCAAGAATATGCTATAATATCGGAAAATAGAATTACCAAAATAAATAACTTTTATAAATTTAAAAAAATAGCACCTTTGATGGGATGTGCGCTACCAACGGCATGGGGAATATTAAACAAAGAAACAACTTTTAAAAAGGAAAATAAAATTTTAATATTTGGTGCTGGTGGTATTGGATTAACTTTAGGAGCTTTAGCTAAAATTCAAGAAACAAAATTTTTACATATTTATGATAGAAAAAATAAAAGTAAACTTACTAAATTACTAAATCTTAAATTAAAAAAATTTAAAGACATAAAAAAACAAAAATATGATTTAGTCATTGAAACAACTGGTAATTTAGAAAATATTCAAAATGGTTTTGATTTTCTCAATAAGAATGGTAAGCTTATTTTAGTTGGACAGCCAAAATTAAACTCGGTACTTAGATTAAAAAATCCATTAAGACTATTCAATCCACCGTCTGACAATATAAAGATAATATCTTCTGATGGAGGGAAATTTAATCCAGATAATGAAATGAAAATTTTAATTAATATAGTTAAAAATAATTTCAAATATTTAAAAAAACTGATTACACATGAAATTAAATTATCTGAAATAAATAAAGGTATTGATATAATTAAAAAAGGTGAAGCAGGTAGAGTGGTTATTAATTTTAAATAAATGAAAATTAAAAAAATAATTTATAAAAAAGCATTTGATACAATTATTAAAATAAGAATATTAGAGGAAAATATTTCTAAGGAATTCAAAAAAAAATAAAATTTTGTCTTTCTTGCATTTATCTATTGGACAAGAGGCGTGCGCAGCAGGAGTTGCTCTAGCGTTAAAAAAAGAAGATATTTTTTTTGGAAATCATAGGTCACATGGTCATTACCTAGCAAAAGGTGGGGATATAAAAAAAATGATATTTGAAATATTTGGAGATGAAAGAGGTTGTTGTCGAGGAATAGGTGGATCAATGCACATGTTAGATAAGAAAGTAAACTTTTTAGGCTCAGTCCCTATTTTGGGTTCTGCAATATCTATTTCTAGTGGAATTGCTCTAGCAGAAAAAATAAAAAAAAAATCAAATTTAACTGTGGTCTTTATAGGAGATGGAGCGGCTGAGGAAGGATCATTTTATGAAACAATAAATATGGCTGGTCTTTATAAGATTCCATTGCTAATAGTGATAGAAGATAACAAGTATGCAGTAGAAAGTGATTTTGTTAAAAGAAAAGTAAAAGGTTATAATTTAAATAACATAACTTCTGGATTTAATGCACTATATAAAAGAATCAGCGGACAAGATTTTAAAAAAGTTTTTAAAGAAACCAAAATTCTAAGGGAAAAAATAATAAAAAATCAATGTGTTGGTGTTCTTCATTTAGATTGTTTAAGATTTTCAAAGCATAGTGGTGCTGAAGTAAGCGAAAAAGAACAAAAATCAAAATATAGAAAAAATGAATACTATGAAATAATCAAAAATGATCCAATAGATATAATTAAAAAGGATCTTAAAGAAAATGGTTATAAAAAAAAAGAAATATTGAATTTAGAAAAAATTTTTGTATCTAAGTATAATTCAATTTTTAGCAAAGTATTTAAACAAATTAAAATAAGATGAAATTTAATGAGGCAATCAAAGAGGCAACGATAAAGGCTTTAAAGCAAAATAAAAAAAATTTACTATTTGGACTTGAAGTTACTAACCAGGGTGCAGGATTTATTGAAAAATTTCCAAATCAGGTTTTTGAAACTCCAGTTTCTGAATTATCAAGCACAGGTTTGGTTGTAGGTTTGGCATCAAGAGGTTTTAAACCAACAATTGTTTATGGTAGAATTGAATTTGCTTTACTAGCTATGGACCAAATTTTAACACAAGCAGGCAGATGGGAATATATGTTTGGAGGTAATTATCCTTGTCCAGCAAAGTTCAGGATTCAGATAGGTAGACAATGGGGAAATGGCCCTCAACATACAGCAAATTATCACTCAATCTTTTTTCAAGCTTTAGAATTTGATATTTTTATACCCTCAACTCCCAAGGAAGCTTATTATCAAATTCTTTACATGTCTCATTCGAGTATTCCATCTATATTTTTAGAACATAGATACTTAAATTTAATAAATCAAAATTTTAAAACCTCACAAAAAAAAATAAATATAAAAAATTCTAAAATTTATGGAAAAAAAAAGGATGATATTTTAATCATTACTTACGCTGATACTTTACCAATTACTCTTAAAGCCAAAGAAATTTTAGAAATAAATAATATATTTCCAACTATAATGAATTTATCTTTTTTTCCCAGGAGAAATAGAATTTCAAAAAAGGATATAATTTTTATAAATAATTTTAGTAACATACTTTTTATAGATAGTGCCCCTTTCGACTTTGGAATATTAAGTGGTGTAAATTCAATTCTATCAATGAAATTAAAAAATAAAAATTTTTATAAATTATCCTCTAAGAATATGCCAGCTCCATCTTCTCCAAAATTTATGAGTAATTATTATATAAATAAAAATAATATTATTAATTATGTTACGAATATTTTAAAAAAAAAAAGAATTAAGCTAAAAAAACTTAGTTTTGAAGAAGAAATACTCTGGCCAAATTTTACTCTAAAATGATACTCTAAATGAGAAATAGTAAGATTTCTGTTGTTATTCCTTTTTACAATGAGGAAGACGAATTAGATAAGTTACTTTTCAATATAAGAAAATTTGAAAATAAATCAAATCAGGTCAGCGAGTACTTATTTATTGATGATTGTTCAAAAGACAATTCACTAAAAATATTAAAAAATTTTAAAAAAAAACAAAAAATACTACTAAGTAAGAAAATTATAATTATTAAAAATAAAGTTAATCTTGGTTGGGCCAAAACGCTTAAAAAAGGATATAAAAAATCGAAATCTGAGTTAACTTTATTTATTCCAGGTGATGGAGAGGCAGATTTAAATCAATTTTTAAGAAAATTTGATCCAGAATTTGATGTTATTATTTTTCAAAGAAAAGATATGAGGTCAAGACCACTTTTAAGGAAAATAATTTCAAAACTATACAAATACTTAATATGTAAAATTTTTTTTATTAAAGTGTTGGATTTGAATGGATTGATTATGATTAAAACAAAAAAAATAAATAAATTAAAACTTTTTTCTAATTCTTTTTTTATAAGTGCTGAGATAATATTGAAAAGTCATCTTTTAAAATTAAATATTGATCGGGATAAAAATTTTAAACTTTTAATAAAAAATAAATATAAATCATCATCATTAAATTTAAAGCAATTATTTTTAACCCTGTTTGATTTTATCAAAATGATTTTGTTCTGTTTGAATATTTTTTTTAAAACATTCATAAAATAGATATAATATACATATACTATAAATTGGAACTAAATGTCTTGTGTACACAAATCCAATCATGAATGGAAACAAATAAGAGATACAAAATGTTAATAAAAAAATTTCTTTTTTTTCAATCTTTCTTGAAATGAATTTTTTTAAAATTATATATATAGTAAAATATAAAATTGGTAAATTTATAAAATTTGAAAGACGAAACTTCCCAACTTTTTCTGATTTTAGTTCTAAAGCGTCATTTTTTAAATTAAAAAATATTACATAAATTTTTTTTAGAAGACCTTTTGTAAATTCTATTTTATTGTTTTTTATATAATCTATATTGTAATTCTTAAAATAATCATCTATTTCAAATTCATTTGTTAAATTTTCATAATTTTTTTTATGCTTACCTAATATATAAGGATAAGTTAAATCAGGATTATATTCTGGGTAATAATCATTAAATTTTTCATTATTTGCGCTTGAAAGTGTAATTCCGCCAATTGAAACTAATGAGACAGGCGATATAATTTTATCTGTTTTTATATAGCCATAAGATGCCCAAATTAAGTAGCATAAGATGATAGAAATAATTGGTAATTTTTCTTTTTCTACTAATAAAAAATAAAAACTAATTGAATAAATAAAAAAACAAAGTGATCCCTTTGTAAAAAATAAAGCAACTAATATTAAGCAAATGGTCTGTATTCTAAATTTTACATTTGATTGAAAAACTATGAATAAGCAAATAATAAGGTAATTTATATATCCCTCCTCTGGTACTATCATTAACGATATTTGTAAATTGTAAGGAATAATGAATAAAGAAGTTATTAAAAATAAGATCTGAAGGTTATTTTTTAAAGAAATTTTTGCCAAGGATAAAATAATCAGAAAGAAAAATAGGTTTTTGATTATTAGCAAAATTAAATATTTTTCTGAAATATACATTATATTGAAATACAAAAAGTAAGGAATTAAGGGCAATCTACCAAGATAAAATTTTGCATCAAAATCAAAAAAATTTGAAAAATATCCCCTTTGCTCCAATAAGTTATTAACAATACCTGCATAAGCATGAGTGAGCTGATTTATTATTAAAATACCATCCGTATCAATAAAATTAGGATATTTAATTATAAATAATGAATAAAATAATATATTAATTAAAATATAAGAAAAAATTAATATAGAAAAAAAAAAATAACTATTATTTATCAAATTAAAAAAAAATTTTTTCATTTCTAACTTAGTAAATATTTAATTAATTTATATATAAATAATATAAATTTACCTTTTAAATTCATATTACCTAAACTTTTTTTTGTTTCTGTTATTGTTTTAGACTCTATTAATCGATTTAATCTTTTGTAATAAATAATTTTATCATTATAAGTGTTTATCAAATTATTATAACTAATCTTATTATTATTATTATAAATAATATTAAGTATTTTAAATCTTATTGAACTTTTGGGTGTATAAATAATCACAGAAAATATATAAAAAATATTTATTATACAAATCAAACTTATAATAGTTAAATAGATATCATTTGAATAAATAATACTTAATATAATAAAAGTTATTAAAGATATAAAAATTGATAAATTTATACTTTCAAGAAATTTTATTTTAAAACGAAAACACATTGAAAAATATAAAATTAAAAAAATAATCGAGGGTATAATTATTACTATAATTAAATTAAAATACAGACTATCCATTATTTTCACCTGAATTTTGAATTTTTTCTATAAATAAAATAATATTTAATAATATTATACTCTTTTGTCTAAGTTGTACTTTATGATTTTTTTTAAGTAAATATTTTTTTTTTCGAAGATCCTCAAATCTAGATTTAAAAAACAATTCTTTTTTAAAACTTTTTAATAAATTTTTTTTTTGGCAATTTTTTCTTTTAGAGATTAATTCTAAGATTTTTAAACTAGGACTTCCTTCAAATCCCATTATCATTGTAAATGTGTAAACTCCAAAGAAACTAAAATATATTATTGAATAAAATATTATTTCAAAAATATTGTTTAAATTAATATTTGTAAAAATTATATAAAATAAAAATATTAAGATAAATATAATAAGTTCAGTTATTAATTTTTTTTTTTTGTATATTTTTAGAATTACTAGATTTAGTAAACATGATAAAATTACTGCGATAATTAAAAAAAAAATATTAATATACATTTTGTTATTTAATAATAAGAGTTTTTTTTATCATATCCTCATTAAAATTTTTTGAGCTTATAGCTAATTGTATTTTTTTAAATTTATTATTTATGTTTATTTTTTTCATTTTTTCATCACAAATCATAATTTTTGAATTGGATGTAGAACTTAGATTTTTTCCCAATGTTATTTCCTCAGAAATTTTTTCACCCTTTTTTAAGCCTATAACCTTTATTCTTACATCACCCCTGGGATAATTTTTATCGATAAATGTGTTGCCACTTAATTTTATTATTCTTTTTGCAATATCATAGATTTTTAGCTGTTTTCCCATGTCTAATGCAAAAATTTTGGTTCCTTTTTTATTTAAATAACTTGAGTTTATAACCAGTTGTACTGCTTCGGAGATAGACATGAAATACCTCTTAACTTTTTTATGAGTTACAGTTAATGGAAGGTCCTTATTAATTTGATCTAGGAAAATAGGAATTACAGAACCACTAGATCCAATAACATTCCCAAATCTAACTATAGTAAAATTAACACTAATATTTTTATTAGTTTTTTCAATATTTCTAATAAGAAATTCACCGAACCTTTTAGTATGACCTAAGAGACTTTTTGGATTTACTGCTTTATCAGAACTTATAAAAGTGAAGTTTTTAATTTTTTTTTTTAATGCAAGATCTATAATATTTTTTGTACCAATAATATTATTTTTTACCATAGCATAAGGATTATTTTCACCAAAGTTCACATGTTTGTAGGCTGCTGTATGATATATTTCATCAAGACTCTTATTTTTGAAAAAAAATTTTAAAAATTTTTCATCACAACAATCACCAAGGATAGGTTTAACTTTTTTTTTGTTTTGTTTAAATAATTGTTCAATTTTGTTTAAAATATTAAATAAATTTATTTCAGAAGTTTCTAATATGTATAATTTTTTTGGAGAATGTTTTAATATTTCAATACAAAGTTCTCCACCAATTGAACCTCCTCCACCAGTGACAAGTATATTTTTATTGTAAATTTTTTTTTTTAAAATTTTGATATCTACTACTATTTTTGGTCTATTAACAATATCATAAAAATCAATTTTATTTTCTAATCCTTTCTTTATAAAGTTTTTTAAATAATTTTTTGTATCCGCGATTTTTCTAATTCTTATATTATATTCATTTAAGGAGTTGAACAATTCTGATAATTTTTTTTTTGAATAATTTTTTGGTCCGATTATTATTTCATTAATTTTTTTTTCATTTATTAATTTATTAAGTTCATCTTTTCTATATATTTTTATTCCATTAATCTCCCTCTTTTTAAAATTTTTTAGATTATCAATAAATCCTATCACTGTTCCATAATTTGGTGTTTGTCGAAGGCTATTTAAAAGTGAGACTGTATTTTCGTTTATTCCATAAATGATAATATTATTCTGATAATTAATATTATCTTTACCAGAATTTATAAGATAATTTAAAATAATCCTGTGTATAATAATAAGAATTCCAATAAAAATTGGTGCAATAAATGACACTGATCTTGGAAAATATATATATTTATAAATAAGTAAATTAATCACAATTAAAATTACTTGGAAAATGAAAATTGCTTTTACAATTTTAAAAATTGAAAAGTTATCAAAATATCTAATTAAAATTTGGTAAATATTAAAAATAGAAAAAACAATTAATAATACCAAAGAATACAATACATATATTGCAATATCTATTTTCCAAAAAGGATAAAACTCTTCTAATCTTAGTGAAAATGCTGCTGATAAAGATACGATAATTATTACTAGATCGCTTAAAAGTAAAATTATTTTTTTATTTAAATTAGATATTTTAACTTTTAACATTTATAGATATTATGATTTATATAAGATTTTTATAATTGACCTAACAGTTTTATCAATACTGTATTGTTTAATTTTATATTTAACATTTCGTCTTAATTTTGTTTGTAATTTTCTATTTTTTACAAGTAATGAAATAATTTTTATTAAGTGATTAGGGTTTCTAAAAATATATCCATTTTTGTTATGTTTAATTAAATCGTGAGCAGCTCCAGAGTTAAGAGATGTTATAACTGGCAAGCCTGAAGCCATTGCTTCATTAATTACTAAACCCCAGGTTTCATAGTGTGAAGTCATAACAAAATAATCATTTCTGGAATAAATCTTTTTTAGTTCAATTTGATTTTTAAATCCTAACATCCTTACATTTTTTAATTTCTTTTCTTCTATATATTTATAACAATATTTTTCTAATGGTCCGGATCCAACAATATTAAAAATTATATTTTTTTTTTTCTTAAATTTTTCAGCAAGCTCTAAAAAAAGTATAGGATTTTTCCTTTCTATTAATTTACCAACAAAAAAAAATCTAACTTTTTTATTTTTTTTTTTATTTTTTTTTTTTCCTGAAAAAAAATTATTATCTACAAAATATGGTGCACTGTATAATTTAAAATTTTGAATTTTAAATCTTTTATAAAATTTAAAATTTAACTTTCCTATAAATAAAAAAAAATCTATCTTTGAGAACAAATATTTTAAAAAAAAAAACTTAATAAAATTTTTTAAAAAAGAATTTGTAGAAAATAAGTTTGTTTCTACCCTAAGTATACTTTTAATATTTAACTTTCTTGCTAAATATAATGCTTTTAAATAAAGAATATTTGACCATCCAAAAATTAATATTGCATTATAATTTTTTTTTTTTAAATAGCTTTCAAGATTATTAAATGAAACACTCCAACTATCTACGTCATCGTAATTTTTATTTGAAAAATAATAATTATAATTATCTAGTAAATTAATATTCCAGTTAAATTTTTTGTTAAAACCTTTATCTTTTATTTTGGAATCTAGTCCATGCTTTGATGAAAAAAAAACGTCTACTTCAATATTTTTTTTTGATAATTCTCTAAATAGAGGTACTTGATATTGAATAGGATGAGTTGAAACAATTGCAAGTTTTTTTTTCAATGCCTTATATCCTGTCCTTTTAAAACAACAAATAATGTTTTTGCTAATATTTTAAGATCAAATAAAAACGAGATCTTGTTCTTATATTTTAAATCGTAATAAATTTTTTTTTCAAGATCAATTTTATCTCTTCCATTTATTTGTGCTAAGCCTGTTATTCCAGGTTTTAGAGTATTAATTTTTAAATCTTCTCTTTTTCTTATTAAATCATATTGATTAATTAAAGCAGGTCTAGGACCAACTATTGACATATCTCCAATAATTACATTTAATATTTGTGGTAATTCATCAATACTAAATTTTCTTAATACTCTGCCAACTCTAGTTATAAATTTATTTGCGTCATGTAAATCATTTGTATTCACTTGAGGTGTATTTACTAGCATCGTCCTGAATTTTATCATATTGAATAATTTTTTATTTTGCCCAACTCTTTTTGAAATATAAAAAATTGGCCCTTTGCTCTCAAGTTTAATTATGAAGCCAATTATTAAAAAAGGAATAAATAATAGTAATAGTAATATAAGAGATATTGATAAATCAGTGATTTTTTTCAATTTTTTTTTTTTTTAATTTCAGTAAATAAGTAATAATTATAATATATCCAATAATGTAGCAAATTATATAATTCAATTTATTTTGAAAATAGTAATACAATAAAATTGATAGAATTATAAAAATTAAAATTGTTAAAAAAGCTACCATCTTTGAAAAATAATCAGCAATCAAATGGTGGATGTGATTTGTATCAGGTTTAAACGGGTGCTTGCCAGAAATTAATCTAGCAATGAAGAGTCTAAACATGTCTAGACCGGGTATGGCCATGATTATAAATATTTCATCTGCATAAAATGTAAAATTTTGAAAATTAGTTGATTTAATAAAAATATACGAAATTAAAAAAGCTAAAAATTGAATACCGCTTTCTCCTAAATAAATTTTATTTCTAAAATTTAAATATAAGAATAAAATTAAAGATATAATGATACTAAGCGATAAATTAAAAAATATATTCTTATAAATAAATACACAAAAAATTAACAAACAATAAAAGCCAGATTGTAAGTTAATTCCATCAAACATGTTTAAAGCATTCATAAAAAGTAAAAATGCTAATACTGTAAAAAAATACGAAAAATTTTTTAATTCAATTTTATTTTCTACAAAAGAAAAATTAATTTCGGATATAATTAATTTGTTATCAACTAAAACAAATACAGTAACTAAAATAAATGCAACAATTAATTTATAATTAGGTTTTAATTTGAATTTATCGTCATATAATCCAAATAAGTAAAATAGTATTGAACCAAAAACTAAAGAAAAATATTCTTTAGATTGTTGTGTAAAATTATAAGTAAAATTTTCATTACTAAAAGTACAAGTAAACAGATAAATTAAAAAATTTAAAATTAAAATACTCCCACCCAGTAAAGTTACCGGTCTTTTTTGAAATTTTCTTTTTCCATCTGAATAATCTCTAATATTAAAAAATTCATCTATCTTATTAAAAAAAATTAAAATAAATAAGTTCGATATTACTAAAATTATTAAAAAATTAGGTGCAATCATTTAATTTTGTAATTATTCATGTAAATAAAAAAACCTACTGGCATAAAGTATATTACTGAAATCCAATTATTAAACAAATTTCCTGACGGTATTAAAGGAAATAGGTTTACAAAAAAAAATATGTACAATAATATTTTACTTTGTATCAGCAAGTTTTTATTATTAAAATTTTTAAAAGCTAATCGAAGTATATTTACCCCAGAGAAAATAAAACAAAAAAGAATAATAAAAAAAGAAAATATTCCTGTTTCAGACAATAATTGCATATAAATATTGTGTGGATGAGTTGTACAAGCACGTTCGTATAAATAATTTTCTGGTTTTGAACAATATTTTCTAAAACTTTTAACACCATGTCCTAATAATGGTTTTTCTTTAAACATTCTATATGCAATAATATAATGTCCCTCGTATTCCTTGCTAAAAACCCTTGTTCGTTCATCTGAATTATTTAAATTCATTTGAGATATAATCTGATCGTAAAATCTTTCCTTAAGTTTTGGTTTATAAAGTATTAAAGTTGAAGATAAAAATAGAATAGTTAGCATAGAAATTGAAATTATTTTTCTTAAATCTTTACAAGATACTAACATCAGAAAAATTGAAATTACAATTAATACAAGCGATGTCCTTTCTCCACTTATAAAAGTAATTAAAAATGACACAACAATTACAAAAAATATTTGTAAATTATTAATTTTTAATTTGAATTCTTGTTTACTAAAAAAAATCAAAGAGATTATAAAAGGAAAAAAACGTGCTATATAACTACCAAGTACTTCATCTTCTCCAAAAAAACTTGTTATCCTAAAATTGCTATCTACTTTTTTCCAACCAAAAATATTTTTGTTAAATATAAATTCTATCAGCGAGTCAATAAATAGAGCAAATAAAATAATTAAAAAAACATAAGTCAAATATTTTGCAATTTTTTTATTATATAAAAATAATAAATATGTTGCTAAACTAAATAATCCAAATCTCAAATAGGGAATTGAGCTTTTTAGAGAGTATGATGCATATTCTGATAAAAAAGATGATAAAATTATTATCAAGTAAAAAATATAAAAAAATAAAATAAATCTTATTTTAAAAATATTGTAATATTTTGAAGATAAAACTTTAAATAAAAATAGTAGACTTATTATCACAAGAAAAAAATCAGGGATAAAAGGACCAGTAATTAATCCTAAAGGAATTAAAATAAATAAAAAGGAACTGAAAGTATCTATTTTATTAAATTTTGATTTTAATTTATTCATTTAAAAAAAACCTGTAATAACTTTAATGGAAATCTTAAATAAGTTAAAAAAATATTTGAATATATTCCATTCTTCTTTAGAGAGTAATTTATTTCTCTTGATGACAAAAAATAACTTTTAAAATTCTTGCCACTGGCACCGCCTGTAGACATATAAACCATACAATAATTTATTTTTTTAAATATTAATTTTTTTACTAAAAAACTCCTTACAAAATAATCAAAATCACCAGCAATTATAAAATTTTCTCCATATAATCCGACAAAATCTATAGCTTTTTTTGAAAAGAAACTTGACAAGTGAGGTGGTGAATAACCAATACGTAGCATCCATGTTTTAAAAGTTTTTGAGGGATAATATCTTACAATCTTTTTGTCGCTTAAATTTTTTTTAAATGCAACATCTCCGATCAAAATATCAATTTTTTCATCATTTTTGAAATGTTCAACTGCCTCACTAACGACTCCATAGTTTGTAAAAATATCGTTACCATGAATTAAAGAAATGATATCTCCAGTAGCTAATTTTATACCTTTATTTATTGCATTATAAATTCCATTATCTTTCTCTGAAATCATTACTTTAATCTTGTCTTTGTATTTATTTATTATTTTTGTAGTATTATCTGTAGATGAGCCATCAATTATTATATACTCAATATTTTTATAATTTTGATTAAGAACTGAATTTAATGTTTTTTCGATAGTATTTTCACAATTAAAACATACTGTGATTATTGAAACTTTTAACATTAACTTCTTCTTATTATCCAGTCCTCTAAAACAAGAATATCCATGTTTGTCCTTAAAAAACAATTAATTGCTTCTTGAGGATTTCTTACAATAGGTTCATTTTCATTAAATGATGTATTTAAAATTACTGGAACAGATGTTAATTGGTAAAATTTAAATATTAAGTCATAATATCTCTCATTATCTTGTTTTTTTACAGTTTGAAGCCTTCCCGTTCCATCAACATGTGTTATTGCTGGAAGAATTTTTTGTTTCTCGAATTTAACAGGATATACCTCTGACATATATGGCACTTCTTTATTAATTTCAAACCAATCATTTGAAAATTCACTCAAAACTGATGGAGCAAAAGGTCTAAAACTTTCTCTCCTTTTAATTTTGAGATTAATAATATCTTTTATCTTAGGATTTCTTGCATCAGCCAGAATTGATCTATTACCAAGTGCTCTTGGTCCCCATTCCATTCTTCCTTGAAACCATCCAATTATTTTTGACTCAGTTAAAAAAGAAGCTGTTTTATTTATTAGATCTTCTTCATTATTTTTTTCTATCTTAAATTTTTTTAATTCATTATTATTTAATATATATCTTTCAATATCTTTAGATGAATATTTATTTCCAAGATAAGAGTAGTTTTTTAATATGATATTTTTATTTATTTTTCTCTTTAAAGAAGTGACAGCTGAACCAATTGAACCTCCAGCATCACCAGGGTTTGGAGGAATATAAATTTTAGTAAACGGAGATTTTTTTAAAATTTTTCCATTAGCAACTGAATTCATGATACAGCCACCTGATAAGGTTAAATTTCTTATTTTATATTTTTTGTAAAGGTGATTTAATAAATTTAAAAAAATTTTTTCATAAACAAATTGGGCTGATTTAGCTATATCTTTGTGTTTATCCGTAATAATATCGTTAGGATTTCTTTCTTTGCCTAACAAATTAATTAGTTCTTTAGAGTATAAATTATCATATTCAAGTTGACCATTTGTATTTTTTTTAATTATATTTTTTTTGTGATGTTCAAAATACTTTAAATTAAGCTCAAAACCGTTAGTCGTGCTGTAAACTATTTTTGAGATTTCATCAATAAATCTTGGTTTACCATATGATGAAAGTCCCATGACTTTGTATTCATCACCATAATTTTTAAAACCTAAAAATTGAGTTAAGGCTTGATAAAATATTCCTAGTGAATGTGGAAAAAAAACTCTCTCATCAATTATGTTTTTATTATTTTTAAAAGTACCCCAAGCTGAGCTTGAGAAATCACCAAAACCATCTAAAGATAAATTAACACATTCATTAAAATTACTAAAATATAAAGATGAAGATATATGCGATTCATGATGATCAATGTATTCAATTTTTCCATTGAAATTATTTTTATTATCAAGATTTTGTATTAATTTTTTTAATGAAATTTTTTTTCTCATATTGTTTAAGCTAGAGTAAACCAAACTAAAACTATTTGGATTTTTTAGAGTAAATAAAATTTTTCTTCCAAGAGATTGAATAGGATTTGAATTAACTGAAATTATATTAACCTGCGAGATGTTTATATTAGCTACAGATAAACAATATTTTATTGCATTTTCAGGAAAATTTGAGGTATGTTTTATTCTTACAAATCTTTCTTCCTCGGCGGCCGCAATTAATTCGTTATTTTTAAATATTGATGCTGAGGTATCAGAATGCAAAAAATTAATACCTATCAAATAATTGTCAGTCATTCAGATTCATCCACTCTTTTGAATTATGAGATCCTGTATGAATATCTTCGTAGATATGCCATAATTTATTTACACAAATTTCATTATCAAAATGCTCTTCAATTATTTTTCTTGAATTCTCGCCCATATTTTCAATATTAATATCTTTCAACTTTAATAATTTATTCTTAATACTCTGAGTATCAGTTTTAACTATAAAACCGGCATTCTTTCTTTCTACAATATCCATTCTACATTGCTCAGAAATTATAACGGGTAAATTGAGTGACATAGCCTCTTTAAGCGCAATTGAATCTGCTTCTTCGTATGATGGAAGAATAAATACAGAACCTGTTCTAAGGTAATTAATTTTTTCATTTTGACTCATTGGATTTTTTAGAAATACATTCGAGGAAAGATTGAAATCATTTATTAATTTTTGGATATTATTTATATATGAATCTTCTCCAGGACCAGTTATTTCAAAATAAAAATCATCAAAAAATTCACTTGGAAGAGATTTAATAGAATTTAATAGAAGCTCTATGCCTTTTTTCTTATGAATTCTCCCAAAAAAAATTATTTTTTTTTTTTTATTTTTACTTTGTATTTTATTAATTCTTTGAAATTTTTCTAAGTTTATGCCGTTAGGAATAATAAAAGCAAATGGTAACTTATAATTTTTTTTTGCCTCAAAAAACTCATCTTTTGTTGAAAAAAAAATAGCATCTAAAGATAAAATAAATTTTTTTAGAAATAAAATTGAAAAGATTTTTTTTTTTAAATATTTTTCTCTCAATGACCAGCTATCTAAGACACCATGGGGTATTGCAATTAATTTTTTTCCTAACTTTCTTGCAAAATATGATAAAAAAAGAGTTTTTATACTCCATAACTCATGAAAGTGAATTATATCATAATTTTGTATAAACATTTTTAATTTTTTATATCTCTTTTTATTAATAAAAGTCGTAATAAAATAAAAATTGCTTATCATATTAAGTTTAATTACTTTTATAATTTTACCTTTTCTATTTATAACGCTTGAATAATTTCTAATTACTTCAGGAGGTCCTCCTTGACTTATATTTATAGATTTAACTACATTTAAAATTCTCATAAATTTATTTCTCTATAAAAATTTATATAATCATGAATTAAATCTTTAATATCAAATTTTTTTTTTATAAATTTTTTACCGTTATTTCCGATTGCTTTTAAATCTAAGTGGTTCATTTTTAAAATTTTATCTAAACTATTAATAATATTTTCCTCAGAGAAATCGATTATAAATCCAGCATTTAAAGAATTTAATATTTTCCATGGCGTAGATGTTGTTGTCAACACTGGAACACCTAGAGACATTGCTTCCAATATAGACATCCCAAAATTTTCACTTTTGCTTGGTAACAAAAATAAATCTGAATTTGACAATATGTCTAATTTTTTTTCCTTAAAAAAAACTGGATTAAAAATTTTAATATTTTCTTTAAATTTTAATTTTTCAATATCTTTTTTAATTTTTAAAAAATATTTTTCATTTGAAACAGGTCCATAAATTTCAAGATCCCAATTTTTTGGATTAATCTTTATCCAAGCTTTTACCAACTCTAATAAGCCTTTTTTCTCGTGTATTCTTGAGAAAAATATAGCTTTGCGCCTAATTTTCTCATTTTTATTATCATTTATTTCTTTAATTTCTAAACCGTGGGGTAAAACTTTTATTGGTGCTTTTATGCCAATTTTTAATAAGTTTTCCATTTCCATTTCACTTGTGGCATGTATGGAATCAATGTTATTTAAAATTTTTTTTTGATACAAATGCCAAGCAAATGTTTTTTTTAAGTTTCTTTGACTTAATGACCAAGGTTCTAGTGCTCCTAAAGTAGAAATTATAATTTTTTTTTTAAATTTTTTCGAAGCTAAGTATGCTCGAATATGAAATGGTCTCCAAATTCCATATATATGAACTATATCTGTATCTTCAATTATTGAATTATAATCTCTATTAAAATTAGTGAATGAGTTTGAGTTGTAAATTAATTCAACTTTAATATTATTTTTATATAGATATTTAAGTTGTTCTGAAATAACTGTATAAGGGCCTCCATATGATGGTGAATGGTTATCTACAAAATAAGATATTCTCATTAAATTATCTTTTTTTATAAAAGTTTATATTCTTTTTATACCAATTATTGATTTCTATAATTTTATCTTCCAATTTAGTTAAAGGTCTCCAATTCAATTTTTTCATTTTATTATAATTAACGCTATATCTAAAATCATTAAATGGTCTATCTTTTGCATGGAAAGAATATTTTTTAAAATCTAAATTATTTATTTTTGCAATCAATTTTACTATATCTATATTTTTATATTCAAAAGGAGATCCAATATTATATATTTGTTTGTTTTTTCCTTTTTTTATAATTTTTACAATACCTTTACAGAAATCTTCTACATATAAGAATGACCTTTTCTGTTTTCCAGATCCATGAATTGGAAATCTTTTTTTTTTTATGAATGTCCAACAACATCCTGCTATTAGTTTTTCAGGATGCTGCCTAATTCCAAATATATTATTTGATCTTATTATTATTATTGGCAAATTGTATGAATGGATATAACCGTTAATAATCATTTCGGCAGCTGCTTTTGAACTAGAGTAAGGATTAGAAGGATTGAATTTAGAATTTTCTTTAAAACTTGATTTATAAATTTCACCATAAATTTCATCGGTACTCACATGAATAATCTTCTTTACTTTGTTAATTTTACACGCTTCAATAACATTTTTTGTTCCTAAAACATTAGTCATAATAAAGTTATCGTTTAAATTATAAGAATTATCTACATGACTTTCAGCTGCTACATGAATAACTAAATTTGCATTCTTTATATATTTAATCAAATTTTTAAAATTACAAATATCATCTTTAATTAACTTGACTCTCTTACTCTTTATAATTTTTGAAATATTTTTTTTATTTGCTGCGTAAGTAATTTTGTCAATAATAACAATCTGTGATTTTTTAAATATTTTAAAAATATATTCACACAAATGAGATCCAATAAAACCACACCCCCCTGTAATTACAATTTTATGCATTTAATTTATTTCCTAAACTTACACAGTATTTAAAAATATGCTTTTTAGTTATACTAAATTTAATATTTTTTGATAATTTTTTATTGTCTAAGTAGTAAGAATTGCTTTTATTTAAAGCAGTATAGATAGTTTGACCAGAGCCAAAACCAGTAATTATTTTTTTCAATATTGATTTAATTTTTATGGAAAAACCTGAGGATATATTGAAGATTCCAGTTTTTTTTGAAATAATAAGTTTATCCAATGCATCGGAAAACTTATCAATTGTTATAAAATCTTTAGCAGTATTAATATTAATATCAAAAACTACTTTATTTTTTTTTTTTAAAGATCTTAAAACACGTGAAATAAATAAATTTTTAGAAGATTTATCAAATAACAATATTGTAGATATTCTCAATATTAAAAGATTTTTTTTTAAAACATTACTTAATCTTAATTCAATTAGTCTTTTATTTTTTCCATAAATATTATCTATTTTTGATAATTTATGACTCTCTTTAAAAATTGATTTTTTTACGTTAGAATATACCAATCTGGTAGATGGCATTATGTAAATAATGTCTTTATCTTTTATTTTTTTTGAAATTTTTTCATCCAATTGATTTTTAAAATTTATAGAATTTTTTTTTAAATTTGGATCAAATGAAAAATTTACAATATGTGTATACTTATTGAAATTCAACCGATTTATTGAAAATCTATCGATATTTGTAATATTCTTTATTTTTGAATATTTTTTATAATTTTTTGCTAACAGACTATTTTTTCCAATAATTAGAATATTAATATTTTTCATCTCGAGTTATTATAGATTTTTTTATAAAAATTAAAAATATTGCTGTTATAAGTCTCCCAACTATAAAATTTTTTTACCTTTTTGATAGAATATTTAGACATTTTGTATCTTAATTTTTTATCAAAATAAATTTTTTTAATTTTTTTTTCTAAAGAGTTAGTATCTCCAGCTTTTATTACAAAACCATTTTTATTGTTTTCTATAATTTCTGAAGCTCCAGTATTAAAAGTTGTTATAACTGGGAGACCACACGCCATAGCCTGAGGAATTACCATTCCAAATCCGTCCTCAAAAGAATTTAATATAAATAAATCAGAAGAATTATAAATATTATTTAATTCTAATTCATTTTTTTTTCCCATAAAAAAAATATTCGGATTTTTAATACCGTCTAAAAATGAATTAATACCTTTTTCTAATTTTCCAACAAATAATAATTCTGTATTTGGTAATTTAAGATTATTAAATGCTTCAATAAGTAAATGAGATCCTTTTCTAATAGAAATTTCACCACTTGAGATTATCGTAAATTTTTTTTCCTTTTTTTTTATTTTTTTTGGGTAAAATGTTTTTAGATCAACTCCTAATCTGATCACTTTTATTTTATTTTTATTAAAACCTTTCTCTAAAAATGTTTTTTTTGCAAATTTACTGGGGACACAAATATAATCAGCTAATTTATACTCATTTATTTCCTTTAATAGAATTTCCTTGGAAGGCAAGAGAGGTGCAAGACCCAATCTACTGTATTCCTTTTTCAAAACTTCATTTTGAAATTTAATATGTGAAGATCCCCTTTCTAATACTTTTAAAGTTTTTTTATTATTTATATTTTTAAATGTTCTTAACGAATAACCAGACCAACCAACAATAATGTCACAGGAATAATCATTAATTTTCCTAGAAACTAACAAATCAAAAAAATCGTCATTATAATAATTTATTTTAGCAAAAAATTTTTTTGGGACGAAGAAATCTATGATTTTTTTTAAAATTTCTTTTATAGGAATAGAATATACTAACTCTTTTGGAATTTTACTTTCTATTTTAAATCTAGGGTAAGAGGTAAATATCATTTTCAAAAGTCCTCTATTATTTAAACCTGTTGCTAAATGGAAGGCATGAAATTTTCCTCCAACCTGAATTATTATTTTCATATATTTAATAATTTATTTTTTTATTAACTTTTTTATTCCTCTAAAAATATGACTCAACTCAATCGTATTTATGTCTCCGTCTAATCGGATTACATATGAATTTTTATTTAAAGGAAACCATTTACCATAAAAATCATGGTTATTAAAAAGTGCAATATTTTTTTTTTGAAATAACGTAGCTAGATGCATGCTACCGTTATCTTGACATATATGTAATTCTGAGTACTTGATAATATTTATCCACTCATCAACGCTTGTTTTGCCACACTTGTCAATTATATTATTTCTAAATTTTTTTTTTATTTTTTTTGATAATAATCTTTCCTTTTTTGTTCCTGTGATAACTATTTTGATATTTTTATATCTTGATATTAATTTTTGACATAATTTAATCCAATTTTCATTTTTCCATCTTATTGGTTTATATGTTTTTATTTTGTCAGGTAATCTTCCTAATGCAAAACCGCCAGGACCGATTGTAAAATATTTATGTCTAATAATTTTTTTTTCATTATATGAATTTAAAAATTGAGAGCTACTAATTGTTTTTTTTTTCAGATTTTGAAAAATTCTTCTAGCAATTTGTATTGTTTCACTCTCTTTAAAATAATTTCTTTTGTAAAAATAAAATTTAAAGCCAATTATCTCTGGTATTCCTGTAAAATAAAAAAAAATATAGTGTTTTATCAAAGAAAAAATGCTGCTGTATTCTTGTAAATAAATTAATTTATCAAATTTTTTTTTTTTAATTTTTTCAATAATCTTTTTCAAATTTTTAAAATATCTATAATCTTTTTTATCAATCAAAAAAAAATCATCTACTATTCGTTCATCTCCTATTTTTAAAGGAAGAGAAAACTTTTCACGGTTTTTGATAGTTAAGTATGTAATAGTACAATTTTTAAATTTTTTCCTTAATAATCTCAGAACAGGTATAGAAATAAAATAGTCACCAAAATTTGAATTTCTAAAAACTAATATTTTCATAATTTTTTAGTATTAATTTTTTTGTAAATAAAAATTGTTAAAAATGATAAAAGTAATAGTAATATAAATTTTTGAAATAATACTCCGATTAATAAAGATAAATTGGATTCCATATAAAAAATCGGATAAAAAGATGCAAGAGTGATTAAAAATAAAATATTGTTTTTTCTAAAATCTAATTTGCGAGTAATAATGGCAAATAAACCTCCAAGTAAAAACATCCCAAATATAATACCTTTTTTCCCAAAGTTAGCATAAAATTCAGTTAAGACAGGTGTATTCCAAGAGGTTACTGTATCTAAAGGATTTAATACTTTATACGTTATACCAAAATATCTCCCAAATTCTTCTTTAGGTTTTCCAGGCCAAATAACTCTTGGTATTGGTTTGGTTATTAAAGTAAGATATGATTTTCCATTGAGATGTGGAATCTCATCAGGTGTAAATTTTGAAATTATAAGTAGAGTATTAAAACTATGGAATAATCTTTGTAAATTAGACGTAGTATATTTGTACAAAATAACAATTGAGTTATTATCTTTCCACATTTTTTTTATTGCTTGCTTATTTGTAAAAATATACCTCTCAATTAAATTTTGATGCTGAAGATTTTTTGTTAAATTGTCTGGAATTGGATAATTATATATAACAACTTGTCTATATGAATCCTTATGAGTGTTAAGCAAAATAAATAATAAAACAATTAAAAAAATTTGTTTAAAATAAAATTTTTTGTTAAATAAAATATTTATTAAATAAATATAGAATGCAATCAAAAAAGGCATTGTCATTAACCCACTTAATATTTCATTAATAATTGGTATTAATATAAGAATAAAAAAAATTAATTTTACCAATAAATTAGTTTTATTTTTAATTATATAAATTTGAAAACTACCTATATAAAATAGCAATAATGGAAATTTTGCTTGGTTAAATTTTCTAATAAAAGAATTATTATCTCCGAATACAAGTAGAAAGTATAATACAAATGAAATTAAGCCAATATATAAATATAAATTATAATTTTTTTTAATTTCAAAAAAATCTAATTTATATTCTTTTTGGATTAAAAGTTTACATAATAAAATATAACCTATGTTGAATGATAAAATTCCCCACATATATAAACTAATGGCAAATAAAAGTTCATTTCCCGTGGCAGATATTAAGTTTTTTTTATCATTGTAAAACATAGATGAGATTGCATCGTGACTAGAGCCAACTATAGAGGTTAAAGGAGACTGATCATAAATTATAGCTGAAGTGAAAGTCAGAAAAAAATATAAATGTGCGAGGTAAAAATATGGTACGGTGTTGTTATTTTTATAATTTAAGAAATAAAAATAAATTGGGCACAAATTAAGAATAATTATAAAAAAGTAATATAGGTTAAGATAAAGACTATCATTTTTTATAATTGGTAGGATTTGTAATAAAGAAATAATTAAAAGAAAAAATATTAAAGGTAACGAATATTTATTTTCTTTTAAACTCATTTATAGTTTTTATAAGAATTTTTGCTCGATTTAAATAATTCTGTTTTTGGGCTAATCTATATCCTCTTTCTCTTACTTTATTTGAAATCTTTGGGTTTTTAAGGATAAATTTTATTTTATTATTAAGTTCTTTAGGATTAGAGTACATGAAACTCGCATAATTTTCTTTAAAATATTCATTTTGTTCTTTTGATCTAGTAGTTAACATTAAGCCATAGTTACCAGGTATTTCGAATGTTTTCATGTTATGAGCAGACTTGTTTTGTCTCCTTAAAATATTTAAACTTATTGCGGACGACATAATCTTATCTGACATATTTTTGCCGTGTAAATGGCCGTTTATTTTAATATTTTTTTTATTTAGGGAAAAACGTTTCCAATTTCCACCAAATACTTCTTTATCACAATTTATGGATCTTATAACTTTCTCTCTTTCTGAGTCATGGGTTCCTATAAATGTAACAATTTTTTTAAAATTTTTTCTTTTTTTTTTTTTAAAATTAATCAAGTTATCATATGCAAATGGTAAATATAAAAAATAATTGTTTTTAAATTTTTTTTCTAATTTAATTTTAATTTTCTTTGACCATATGCAAAAAATATCAAATTCAGGAATTAGCTTAATAAATTCTAAATTTGAAATTGAATTATTTTTAACATTAAAAGGATCATCAGGAAAATAATTTATCCAAATTGTTTTTTTTATTGATTTAATTAATTTTAATGTTCTCAAATTAAGATATGTACCTTTAAATAAAATAATGAAATAATATTCTCTTTTATTTTTTCTAAGATAATTAATTAATTTTAGTTGCAAAAAATAATTTTTAATAAACGGAAATAAACTTTCAAATTTAGAAATAATTCTATTTTTAATATTTCTATCAATTCTATAAAATTCTACTGAAAACCCAATTTTTTTAAAAGCTTTAAAATAGGAATCCTCCAAATTGGCAATGCCATCATTACCAATTAATAAAATATTTCTTTTCATATATTTTATTATTATCCAAGTTTAATTAGATCCAAATTAATGGTCTTGTCAAAATTTCTTAAACTTCCTATTCGATGTGTTATAGAAATTAAGGTAATATTGTTTGAATTTTGAGTAATATTATTAATAATTTTATTCTCTGTCTCATAATCAAGAGCGCTTGTAGCTTCATCCATTATTAAAATTTTTTTATCTTTGTATAAAGCCCTAGCAATACCTATTCTCTGCTTTTGTCCTCCAGAAATATTTATGCCATTTTCACCAACCACTGTATTTAATCCCTTATCAAGATTGTCTACAAAATCTTTTAGCTCTGAAATAGAAATAACTTCTTCAAGTTTTTTTGTATCTATATTTTTTTCATCAATATTAAATGTAATATTATTTTTGATAGTGTCATTTATTAAAAAAATATCTTGGGGTACATGAGCAATTTGCATTTGCCATAAATCTTTTATATCGCCTCTTAATTCTTTATCGTCAATTAAGATTTTACCAGACATGGGATTAAGTAAGCCCATAATTAGATCAATAAAAGTAGATTTTCCAGATCCTGTTTTACCTACAATTCCTATTTTTTGATTTAGATCAAAAGATAGATTAATTTTTTCAAGTACTTGACCATTATTTTCGTTGTATGAAAAGTTCATATCCTCAAATGTTATACGATTGAAATTTGTTTTTTTACTAATTTGATTATCTAATTCTTTTTGATTTATGATTTCATTATTTAAAGTTAGCTTTACATCTTCTAAAATATTTAAATTACCGAGTAATTGTGCCCAAGCCTGATAGATACTATGGAACATTGGCAACAATCTATTTGCTGCATAAGCAAACACGCCAAGTGAAATAATAATTTTACTGTTATTATCTTGAGAATCACCAAAATAGATACTAACGAATAACAATAATAATATTATTCCAATACTTTCTATAATAATTTTAGGAAATCCAGCTATAGTAGAAATATTTGCCTCAGCAAGCCTAAATTTCTTTTCTGAAGCAAAATAGATTTTAAAAAAAATATTTTGTAATTTATCCAATATTATGTCTCTTATATTTCCAAAAGACTCTTGAAGAAATTTAATTCTATATTCAGAATATTTTGAAATTACTTTACTGTTTTTTTTTAAATAAAATTTAGATAAACTTGCAACTACTATATATAGAGTTGCCAGTGCGATTATTAATATCATAGTCAGAGAGAAATTATGTACTAACAATGCG
>MDSZ01007840.1_pt1 | contig 32069 bp, 22 predicted proteins | sample 811201 | NCBI WGS metagenome assembly MDSZ01 (sample SAMN05326647, study PRJNA326480) | marine metagenome | isolation source: seawater | place: Indian Ocean: North | collected 2010 | reverse complement strand
GGATGGCCTATGGCTACCGGGATAACGACTACTTCTTCCTGAAGATAAAAGCAGCGTTTCCCGGTAAAGCGCGATGAACCAGAAAAAAGCCGCCTGGATGACTCCGGGCGGCTTTTGGAATTCTTTTGCAGGATTGGTAGGACCAGCCAGAGTCGAACTGGCGACCTCTACCATGTCAAGGTAGCGCTCTAACCAACTGAGCTATGGTCCTGTCCTGCAACGGGGACGCACTATACGGATTTCATTTGGGGTAGTCAACTGTTTTTATGCCAATTTTGTCGATTTCTTTTCCTGGATCCGCTGCTTCACCACTTTGCTGAGAGCGCCCCATCGGTTGACCACCAGAGCGGCGAAGATCAGGCTGCAGCCGGCCATCTGAAGCGGTGCCATGGACTCACCAAACCAGAGTGCCGCGAACAGGGCCACCCAGACCGGCTCCAGCACCAGAATAACGACGCCGTGGCTATGGGCGGAGAGCCCCTGGGCGTAGGTCTGCACCAGAAAGCGCCCGGCGGTGCCCACCAGGGCGCTGGCCAGGACCCAGCCGTACAGCGCCGGCGAGAGTGATGCCCCCAGCCCGGACCAGGGTTCGAGTACCGCCGACGCCAGCAGCGTGACCAGGCCCACGGTGGTGAGCGCCAGCGCTGTCAAGGGAAGAGCAGGAACTCTATGTTTTTCAATGTATTGTCCGTGTTTGTTAATCACAGTTCTTTGATTGGCGGCCCGCGTATTCAAGGTGAAATAGAAGGCGAAGATGGCAGCCGCGGAGACAAAGAACAGCTGACCGGCTTCCGGCCGAAAGCCGTTTTTCAGCGACAGCAGGGCCAGGCCGCAGACGGCGATGGGCAGGGCAAGCCAGGTGCTGACGGGTTGCGCCTCCCGGAACACCAGACGGGCGATGACCGGTACGAAGACCACGCCCAGGGAGGTCAAAAAGGCGCCTTCTCCCATGCTTTCTATATGCGCCAGCCCCATCACCCACAGACACATGGCGGTGCCGAAGACCAGACCCACACCCAGGCTGCGGCGCAGTTGATCGGCGCTCAGTTTGCGCAGTGCGCGACAGGCGATAACGGCCAGCAGCAGGCCGGCAATCAGGAAACGGACGGCCATGAACAGCAGCGGCGGCATCAGCAGAATGGATTCCTTGGAGAAAATCCAGCTGATGGCGGCCAGTAGGGTAACAAGGACCAGCAGCAGGTCCGATTTCCGGGCATCCGTCATGGTGGCTCACGGGCTGTGTCGGCAGAGGGACCGTCGAATATATAGTTTGCGAATTATGAAGGGAAGTGGACCAAGGGATGCATTTACCGCGCGGGGGGTTGTAGGATACGGAGGGTAGGATTCCGGAGTTGGCGGGATTCAGTCCGGCCCGCGGTAGAGGGTCACACGGTCCCGGCAGGGAAAAGAGGATGCCTCCATGCGCTATCTGCAATCGTTCAACCGCCGGCTCAGGCAGCTTCGGGAGGAGCGGCGGCTGTCCTGCTGGGATATCGCCCAGATCTGCAACGTGGATGAACCGGTGGTGCAGGGGTGGGAGGCCAGTGACCCGCGGCAACGCCGGTATCCAGGCGTGGTTGAGCTGCTGGATCTGTGCCTGAAGACGGAGACGGCGCTGGAGTCCCTGCTGGACCTGGACCCGCCCGGTGACAGCGGGCAGCTGGAATTGCCCGGGCTTGCCTTCAGCAACACGGACGATCTAACCAAGGCGCTTCGGGAACTGGAGCGGGAGATTGACCGTGTCCGGCTGTCGGAGGATGAGGCCGAGTTGTTGCGCCGGTTCCGGAAAAGCTCGTCCGAAAACCGGCGCATGGTGCTTCAGATTCTGGGGCGCTGACCCCGGGCCCCCGGGGCAGGCCCCGTTGTGGCCCGAGCGGATCAGTTTTCCTTCTTGTAGATGTTCTCGTAAACGTAGTTGGTGGCCTCGACGAAGCCGTCGATGCTGCCGCAGTCAAAACGACGCCCCTTGAAGCGATAGGCAAGCACGCAGCCTGTCTTGGCCTGCTCCAGCAGGGCGTCGGTGATCTGCACTTCGCCGTTTTTGCCGGCAGGCGTGCGCTCGATGATGTCGAAGATATCCGGTGTCAGGATGTAGCGGCCGATGATCGCCAGATTGCTGGGGGCGTCTTCCGGTGCCGGCTTTTCCACCATGTCGGTAATCCGGTAGAGCCCGTCCTTCATGGACTCGCCGGCGATCACGCCGTACTTGTGCGTCTCGTCTTCCGGTACCTCCTCGATGGCGACGATGGAGCAGCGGAACTGGTTGTACAGTTTGACCATTTGGCTCAGCACGCCGTCGCCCCCCTCGGGGCCAAGGCAGAAGTCGTCCGCCAGGACCACGGCGAAGGGGTTGTCGCCGATCAGGTTGCGACCGGTGAGAATGGCGTGCCCCAGCCCCTTCATCTCATTCTGGCGGGTAAAGGCAAAGGTGTTGTTGTCGATGAGTTCACGGATCGAGGTGAGCAGGTCTTCCTTGCCCGAGCCGGCGATCTGATGCTCCAGCTCATAGCTGATGTCGAAGTGGTCCTCGATGGCACGCTTGCCGCGCCCGGTGACGAAACCGAACTCGTGAATGCCCGCGGCGGCGGCCTCCTCAACCCCGTACTGCACCAGGGGCTTGTTGACCACCGGCAGGATTTCCTTCGGCATGGCCTTGGTGGCGGGCAGGAAGCGGGTGCCGTAACCGGCCACGGGGAACAGACATTTTTTGATCATTCCAATCGTCCTTAAGGTTTTGCTCGGATCGGTGACTGAATCCGTTTTCGGATGTCACGTTGTGACATTCACAAAGTGTACCGAGTCTAACCCAACTGGGCGCATAAAATGCAGGGGCCGAGATGCCGGTCCGGTTACGGAATTCTTGCGATTTGCTCAGGTTGGTGGATCACCTGTCCATTCCGGCGCCAGGTTTGTGTGCCTAGTACCTTGATTTAAAGATTAAATTTGTAAACTTTGGCAATTACGCCTGTCCTGGACCTCGCCCTTCCGATATAACGGAACCGTAATCATGATGATCCTGCGATGGGGGAGCGAAGTTTGCGAGCGGCGAGGGTGCTTGCACTGATTGGGTGCGTTTTTTTGCCCGCCACGGTGTCGGCGGTTCAGGAACGTGGGGTGGCCCCAGACTGGGTCTACCATGCCGCGAACGTTCTGGACTCCGTCTCCGATTACCTCGCCAACCGGATCGAGGTGTCCGGCAGTTCCAGTCAGGGCAGTGACCAATCCGGCGGGCACCTGGCGTTGGCCGGTAACGGGATCATCTGGGCTCAGCATGAGCTGGACCTGCGTTTTCGGGACGCCATGTCCCGCCAGGAGGGGAGTGTCGAGCAGTCGCTGGCGGTGGACTATTCCATGCCCCTTCTGGGTAATCAGGTGGAACTGGAGATGGAGGACGGCCAGTACCGGAATGTCCTGCACGCCTCCGGTCAGCAGGTAGATACCCACGGCGGGTATCACTTCTTCCAGGTCACCGCGACCCGTCCCATCGGTTCGTTTGCCGGTATCGAGTGGCACGAGGTGCTGCGGCATTCCGGCCGGACCGAGAGCGTCTACGAAGACTCCCGCTGGGTCAGGGATTCCTCCTATCAGTTGTCCAGCTTCGGCCTGCAGTGCTCGAACAACCGTCGGCTGCCGGGGGGATTCCATGCTTCGACCCGCCTGGTGGCCGAAGGCGGGCTTGAATATCAGAGCACCGAGGAGGCGGTGGGGCTGAGTGCGGACCGGTCACGCTATCACCGTTTCGAGCTGGCCGCCTCGCTGCGGCGCCAGTGGGTGGGCTGGAACCTTGGCCTCCAGGGGCGTTACCAATTCGCGCCGGATACCCTGCCGGACGCCGAGCGGATCGAGGTGGCGGGAGCCAGCATTCTGTCCGGTTTCAATGGCCAGTCGGTGGCGGCGCCGGAGGGCGGATGGGCCCGGCTGAGCGCGGCCAGCCCGGTGTACCCCCTGCCGTTTGCGTCCCGTTTTCACTCGTCCTTGTCCTTGTCGGTCATGCGGGGCTGGGCCCCGGTGGATCTGGTGGGCGATGACGCGTTCGCCAGCGTCAGCGCCGGTGAGGTCTCGCTCAATATCCGCTCCCACGATTTCCACGCCAATATGACGGTTGGGCGTCTCATCGACTCGCAGCGGCCGGACGTGGCCATTCCGACGACGCCGGATGTGTCCCTGTCCGTGAGTCTGGGCATCTGAGTTTCCCTCCGCTGTTACGAAGTTGTCACTTGCGGCCGTCTCTGTCCCTGGTGTTACAGTTAAAAGCTGGAAAACAGGGAACTTTTTGTCATGCCATACCAACGGAATCTGAGGATTGCCCTGGTCATCGCCGCCGCTCTCTGCGCTGCGGCGCGGGCCCATGCGTTCGGTTTTGACGATGTCGTCGCCAAGGCGCAGACCATGGCGAGCCACGAGTACGAGCCTCCCAAGGTCATTCCGGAATTCCTGCGCAACCTTGGCTACGACGACTATCAATCCATTCGTTTCCGCCCCGAGGCCAGTCTCTGGCGTCAGGGGCGTTCCCGATTCCAGGTCATGATGGTGCCGGCCGGAAGCTACTATCAGCACGCCGTCGCCTTGAATGTGGTGGACAGCGAAGGGGTGCACCCCGTGCCCTTTGACCGCAACCTGTTTGACTATCCGTCTCCGGAACTGCTGAAGCGGGTGCCGGCGGACCTGGGGTACGCGGGCTTCAAGCTGACCTACCCGCTGGCCGGAAACAAGGACCAGAACCAAGTCCTGGTATTTGCTGGTGCCAGCTATTTCCGGGGCGTTGGGGCGGGGCAACAGTTCGGCATGTCGGCCCGGGGCATTGCGGTGGATACCGGTCTGGCATCCGGCGAGGAGTTTCCGGTGTTCCGGGAGTTCTGGCTGGAGCGGCCCGCGGGGGGTAGCGACGTCATGGTGGTATACGGCCTCCTCGACGGTCCCAGCCTGACCGGCGCCTACCGCTTTGAAGTACGCCCGGGCGAGGCGCTGAAGGTTCATGTCAGTGCCCGGTTGTTTTTCCGGAACCGCGTCCAACAGGTCGGGCTGGCGCCGCTGACCTCAATGTTCTTCTACGGCGAAAACACCCTGCGCCCCCGGGGCCAGTGGCGGCCTCAGGTTCACGACTCGGACGGTCTGTTGATTCACGACCAGAACACGGACGAGTGGCTCTGGCGCCCGCTGCTGAATCCGGCGGCGCTGCAGCTGAGCTATCACCAGGTCCAGCAGCTCGGGGGCTTCGGGCTGATCCAGCGGGACCGTGCCTTCGCCCAGTTCGAGGACAGCGAAGCGAGGTATGACCTGCGGCCCAGCACCTGGGTGCGGCCCGGTGAAAACTGGGGGGCCGGTGAAGTGGTGCTGGTGGAAATTCCCACCGCCTCGGAGGTGAATGACAATATCGTGGCGTTCTGGAAACCGGCACAGGAAGTGTCCGCCGGCGACTCTCGCTACCTGACCTATACGCTGACGTTCGGCAACCCCGAGATTACCGGCGAACCGCTGGCCCGGGCGGTGCGGACCTTTGTCGGCGACGGCAGCCAGGTCGGCGGTGGTTCGGTGGAGGGCGCCTACCGATTCGTCGTGGACTTCGAGGGCGGGACCATGGGCCGGCTGCGTCAGGACGCCGCCGTGGTCAGCCAAGTCAGTGCCAGTGAAGGTGCCAGGGTGATCGAACATTTCGCCGAATACATCGAGGCCCGTCACGGCTGGCGGCTGTCGGTGCTGGTGCAGCCGGAGGACGGCAAGGAAATCAATCTCCGCGGCCTGCTGGTGGTGGATGGCAAGCCGGTGAGCGAAACCTGGACCTACCGGCTGGGGCCGTCAACCGATCTGCGCAGGGCCACGCCTTAAACTGGAAACGCAAGGAGCGACAATGGCAGACGTGTCTTTCCAGGATGTGTTCAACCGCGTGTTCAGCTATCTCCGGGAGTCGGGGGTGGAGATGACGGTGGAGACCTACCGGAGCCTGCTGCGCCTGATTGAGGAGGCGGTCGCATCCGTGGACGAACCCAACCGGGGGGACCGTATCCTGGCCGCGGCCATGGATCGGGTGCCCCGGTATTTCCGGCTGCCGGAGGTGGAACCGCCCCAGGCTTGTCCTCCGATCACCCGGGGCAGCATTGGGTACGACCACCATGACTGACGCCGGCACCGCTTCCGCTCCCCGCTCCCGGGTGCGCTGGCGCGGTGTCGCGGCGGTGCGCCGGACCCTGCTCGCCTGTTTCGTGTTCGGCCAGACGCTGGTGGCTTGCTATTACCTGCTCTGGGTTCTGCCATACCATGGCGAAACCTGGCTGGAACTGGCGATCCTGGGGCTCTTCGCGGTGCTCTATGCCTGGATTGCCGTGGGCTTCTGGGTCGCGGTTTTCGGCTTTGTTCTCCGGCTGTTCGGGGGTGACCGCTATTCCTTGCTGCGGCGCCATAATGAAGACCGCATCGAGGCCACACCCCTGGCCCGCGCGGCCATTGTCATGCCGGTCTACCACGAGCCGGTGCACTGGACCCTGAGTGGCCTGAAGGCGGTGTACCGGGATCTGGAGCGTACTGGGCGCCTTGAACACTTTGATTTCTTCATTCTCTCCGATAGCCGGCATCCGGATGTCTGGCTGGAGGAGCAGGGCGCCTGGCACCGTCTGGTCACCGAGCTGGGTGCCGAGGGGCGGTTGTTCTACCGGCGCCGGCCGGTCAATCTCAATTACAAAAGCGGCAACGTGGCCGATTTTCTCCGGCGCTGGGGCCGGCGATACGAGTACATGGTGGTTCTGGACGCGGACAGCCTGGTCAGCGGTGATACCCTGGTCCGCATGGTTCAGCTGATGGAACTGGAACCCCAGATCGGCATTCTGCAGACCAATCCCGGCATCATCAACGGCCGCTCCCTGTTTGCCCGCCTCCAGCAGTTCGCCAACCGCTTCTACTCCCGCCTGTTTGCCACCGGTCTGGCCGCCGTGCAGATGGGGGACGCGGCTTTTTGGGGGCACAACGCCATCATCCGTGTCGAACCGTTTATGCGTCACTGTGGCCTGCCCAAGCTGCGTGGCCCGGGCATTTTCGGTGGTCCGATCATGAGTCACGATTTTGTCGAGGCCGCCTTTATTGGCCGCGCCGGATACGAAGTCTGGCTGGAGCCGGGTCTGGACGGCAGTTTCGAGGAGTCCCCGCCGACCCTGACCGACGAACTGATGCGGGATAACCGCTGGGCCAAGGGTAACCTGCAGCACCTCTGGCTGCTGCTGACGGCGCCCCGGCTGCGCCTGGCCCATCGCATGGCCTTTCTGAACGGCATCATGGCGTACCTGGCATCCCCCCTGTGGCTGCTGTTTCTGATCTGCACCACGGTGGAGGCGGCGCGTATGACGCTGGCGCCCATCGACTACTTTCCCGAAGGGCACCAGGGGCTGTTCCCCCTCTGGCCGGAGTGGCGCCCCGAATGGGCCCTTGCACTGGCCCTCAGCACCGCGGTTCTGCTGTTCCTGCCCAAGGTCCTGGCGCTGGTGGACGCGGTGATTCACCGGTCCACCTCAGGGTTCGGAGGTGTCTGGCGACTGGTGCCGGGGCTGGTGCTGGAAATTGCGGTATCGATTCTGCTGGCGCCGCTGCGCATGCTCGCGCACAGCCGCTTCGTGCTGGCGGCGTTTTTCAATTTGTCCCTGAAATGGGCCGGCCAGAACCGAACGGACGAGACCACCTGGTCGGAGGCCCTGCGCAGTCAGCTGCCGGGCATGATCATCGGTGCGGGCTGGTCGGCCTTCGCCTGGTTTCTGGACCGCCTGTTCTTTTACTGGTCACTGCCGGTGGCGCTGCCGCTGATTCTCGCGGTGCCGACCTCGGTGCTGCTGAGTCGTGTTGCCATCGGTGAGTGGCTGCGGTCCAGGGGGCTGTTGTTGGTGCCCGAGGAACGGGCGCCGCTGCCCATCCTGGTGGACGCGCAGGCGTTCCGGGCTGCGCCCATGCCGGTGTCGCGCCTGACGCCGGTGGAGCGGGCCATACTCAGCCCGGTGGCAAATCGGCTGCACGGGTCCCTGGCCCGGGATCACCGGACCGCGACCCGTGGCCGCTTTCTCGATGCCGCCGTAGCCACCTGCCTGCGGGAGGGGCCGGGAGCGCTGTCGGCGCTCGCGCTCAGTCAGATCCTGCAGGATCAGCGTTCGCTGGCGGAACTGCATCGCCAAGCTTGGCGGGCGCTGCCATCGAGCTACTGGGGACGCTGCATCCGCCGGCTGGGACAGGAAGACGATGCCTGACGCCGCCGGCATCAAAACCTTTACGGACACGGGAGGTGGATTGTGGACAGGAGAGACGTGCTCAAGGCCCTGGTCGCGGTTGCCGGAAGCTGTGGGCTACCGCCCCTGGTGCTGGCCGCCGGTGGAGAACCCACCCGGCGGATGGGGGAAACCCGGCCATTCAGCTACGCTTGGTTGAAAGGCCGGGCCCGCCATCTTGCCAGCCAGCCTTATCAGGATCACGAGGGGGAGATCCCCGATTCGCTGAAGCGGTTGTCCTGGGACGACTATCAGGCCATCCGGTTTCGCCAGGAGCATGCCCTGTGGCGGAACCAGCCCTCCGCGTTCCAGGTGCAGCTGTTTCATCTGGGGCTGTATTTCCTGACCCCCGTCCACATCTATGAAGTGGCCGAGGGTCAGGCCACCGAGGTGGCCTACGACCCCGATTATTTCGCCTACGAGGGCGAGCAGCCGTTGGGGGACCTGCCGGAAGATCTCGGCTTTGCGGGTTTCCGAATTCACTATCACAGCAATTTCGCTCTGGACTTGGCCTCCTTCCTGGGGGCCAGTTATTTCCGCGCAGTGGGCGCCGACATGCAATACGGCCTGTCGGCGCGGGGGCTGGCCATAGATACCGGTACCGGACGCGAGGAAGAGTTCCCCCGGTTCAGTGCGTTCTGGCTGGAACGGCCGTCCGCAGACCAGCAGGTGCTCCGGGTCTGGGCACTGCTGGACTCCCCAAGCACCACCGGGGCCTATGCCTTCACCATCGACCCCGGTCGTAATCTGGTCATGGATGTGGACGCGGCGCTCTATCCGCGTCGAGAGATCACCCGGGTGGGCATCGCGCCTCTGACCAGCATGTATCAGGTGGGCGAGAACAGCCGCCGGATGGACTACGATTGGCGTCCGGAGATTCACGATTCCGACGGCTTGGCCATGCTCACCGGGGCTGGGGAGTGGCTGTGGCGGCCGTTGCAAAACCCCCGCCAGCTTGCCTTTTCCAGTTTCCAGGATGACAGCCCTCGGGGCTTTGGCCTATTGCAGCGGGACCGGGCCTTCGATCATTACCAGGACGACGGCGTGTTTTACGCCCGTCGCCCCAGCCTGTGGGTCGAGCCGGCCGGCGCCTGGGGCCGCGGCAGCGTTGACCTGGTGGAAATTCCGACGGTGGACGAGACCTTCGACAACATCGTTGCCTTCTGGCACCCGGAACAACCCCTGCAGGCTGGTCGGGAATACCTCTTTTCCTACCGGCTGCACTGGGGAGAACGGGCGCCGGTTCAGCCTTATGAGCTGGCCTCCGTGGTGGCAACCCGAACCGGTTTGGGCGGCGTCGTTGGCCGCAAGCGGGAATACTTCTCCTGGCGTTTTGCCGTCGATTTTGCCGGCGGTCCGTTGCGGATGCTGGCGAAGGACGCCGACGTGGTGCCCGAGATCCAGGTGAGCCGCGGTCGGGTGGAAATCACTTCGGCCAGGCCACTGGCCGCCATCGAGGGCTACCGGGCGATGTTTGACCTGGTCCCCGACGAGTCCGAGGACCCCATCGAGCTGCGTTTAGTTCTGACCCTCAACGGCGAAGCGCTGACGGAGACCTGGGTTTACCAGTATCAGCCGCCCCCCGGGGATCAGCGAACTCTGTACTGAGGGGGATCACGCCCTGTTGACAATTAGTCTTAGGGCAAGGGCTACTTTGTTGACAATACATGCGCTCGGGCGTAGATTCATGCCCTATATCGCTTTTATTGTTGACAAACGATGGCTGAAGCAACCCTCCAATCCCAAACCAGAGCTGACGAAGCGTTTGATTGTATACAAACGGCGATCGTCAAAGGCGAGCTTGCCCCGGGCGAGAAAATCGGGGAAGTGGAGCTGTGCTCCCGCTTTAATCTGACCCGGGGACCGTTGCGGGAAGCGCTCGGCCGGCTGGAGTCCCGGGGGCTGCTGGTGCGGCGTCCGCATGCCGGCGTCAAGGTGGTCTCGGTCAGCGCTTCGGAGCTGCTGGAACTCTACCGTATCCGTGAGGTGATGGAAGGGCTGGCCGCCCGCCAGGCCGCCGAGCGCATGACCGACGAGGAGATCGCCGAACTGCAGGCCACCCTGGACAGCCACGAGCGTATGATCGAGGAAGCCCAGGGGCAGGCCTACTACCAGGCCGAAGGCGACTACGATTTCCACCACCGCATTGCTACCGGCAGCCGGAACACCAAACTGGCGCAAATGCTTCTGGGCGATCTTTACTACATGGTGCGCATGTACCGGTATCGGCTCAGCACCTCGGCGGGGCGTCCGCACATGGCGCTGGGTGAGCACCGGCGGATCGTCGAGGCGATTGCACAACGTGACGGGGAACTCGCCGAGTTCCTGATGAAGCGGCATATCCACGCCGCCCGCAAGAACATCGAAAAGAAAATCGAGGAAGGTGTCCTCACCATTTGACGGGGCCGGGGCGAGCCACCGATCCCGGCATTCAAGAGCACCAATCAAGAGGCCAATGCCATGTCCAACACTCTGACTCCGGGCGCCCGCTTCCGCAAGGCGCTGAAAGAAAACCAACCTCTGCAGATCGTCGGAACCATCAATGCCTACGCCGCCATGATGGCCGAGCGGGTGGGACATCAGGCGATCTATTTGTCCGGGGGCGGCGTGGCCAATGCTTCCTATGGTCTGCCGGACCTGGGCATGACCACCATGAACGATGTGGTTGAGGACGTCCGCCGCATCACCGCCGCCTCCGAGCTGCCGCTGCTGGTAGACATCGACACGGGCTGGGGTGGGGCATTCAACATTGCCCGAACCATCCGTGAGATGGAGCGTGCCGGCGCGGCCGCCGTGCATATTGAAGACCAGGTGGCACAGAAGCGGTGCGGTCACCGGCCCAACAAGGAAATCGTTTCCAAGGAGGAAATGGTGGACCGGATCAAGGCGGCGGTGGATGCGCGTCGGGACGAGGATTTCTTCATCATGGCCCGCACCGATGCGTTCCAGAAGGAAGGACTGGAAGCCGCCATCGAGCGCGCCCAGGCCTGTATCGAAGCCGGCGCCGATGGCATCTTCGCCGAGGCGGTCCACGAACTGTCCGACTACAAAGCGTTCGCCGAGGCTCTGGATGCGCCGATCCTGGCCAACATCACCGAGTTTGGCGCCACGCCGTTGTACAACCGGAAAGAGCTTGCGGAGGCCGGCGCTGCCATGGTGCTGTACCCGCTCAGTGCCTTCCGGGCCATGAACAAGGCGGCATTGACGGTATACCAGAGCATTCTGGAGAAGGGGGACCAGAAAGATGTGGTTGACCTGATGCAGACCCGGATGGAATTGTACGATTTTCTGAATTACCACGACTTCGAGCAGAAGCTGGATCAGCTGTTCGCCCAGAACAAAGCGTAAACAACGAGAGACCGAGGGAGAGAAACAATGGCTGAAGCAAAGACACTCGGCGGCGCCGGCCTGCGGGGCCAGGTGGCGGGCCAGACGGCCCTGTGTACCGTGGGCAAGAGCGGTACCGGGTTGACCTACCGCGGCTATGACATCACCGACCTGGCCGAACACGCCCAGTTCGAGGAGGTCGCTTACCTGCTGCTGCGGGGCAAGCTCCCCAACCGGCAGGAACTGGAGGCCTACAAGGCCAGGCTGAAGAGCCTGCGTGGCCTGCCCGAGGCCCTGAAAACCGTCCTTGAGCAGATCCCCAAGGATGCTCACCCGATGGATGTGATGCGCACCGGCTGCTCCATGCTGGGTAACCTGGAAACGGAAAAGGACTTCAGCGAGCAGGACGACAAAATCGACCGTATGCTGGCGGTGTTCCCGTCCATCATCACTTACTGGTACCGCTACGCCCACGACGGTGTTCGTATTGACACGGAAAGCGACGCCGACTCCATTGGCGGCCACTTCCTGACGCTCCTGCACGGCAAGAAGCCGAACGAACTGCATGAGCGGGTGATGAATGTGTCGCTGATCCTGTACGCGGAGCATGAGTTCAATGCTTCCACCTTTACCGCACGGGTCTGCGCCTCCACGCTGTCCGACATTCACAGCTGTGTCACCGGGGCCATCGGTTCCCTGCGCGGCCCGCTGCACGGCGGTGCCAACGAAGCAGCGATGGAGCTGATCCAGCGCTTCAAGACGCCGGACGAAGCGGAGCAGGGCTTGCTGGAGATGCTGGCGCGCAAGGAAAAGATTATGGGCTTCGGTCATGCCATCTACCGTGAGTCCGATCCCCGCAACGCGATCATCAAGCAGTGGTCCAAGAAGCTGGCGGAGGAGGTGGGCGACACCGTGCTCTACCCGGTATCCGTCCGTTGCGAGGAAGTCATGTGGCGCGAGAAAAAGCTGTTCTGCAACGCGGACTTTTTCCATGCCTCCGCCTATCACTTCATGGGCATTCCGACGGAGCTGTTCACGCCGATTTTCGTGATGTCCCGGGTATCCGGCTGGACCGCCCACGTGAAGGAGCAGCGGGCCAACAACCGGATCATCCGTCCGAGCGCGGAGTACACCGGGCCCGAGCCCCAGGCCTGGGTTCCCATCGAAGAACGCGCCTGAGAACTTCCGCGGGTACCCCGTCCGGGGTACCCGCGCGATCGCTGTCACCGAATTCCTGATTAGAGCTCCTGTTCATGAACACCAAATACCGCAAGCCGCTTCCCGGCACCGATCTGGACTACTACGATACCCGGCAAGCCGTCGAGGACATCCAGCCCGGCGCCTATGACACCCTGCCGTACACTTCCCGGATTCTGGCCGAACAGCTGGTCCGCCGCTGTGACCCGGAGATCCTGACCGAATCCCTGAAACAACTGATCGAACGGCGCCGCGACCGGGACTTCCCGTGGTATCCGGCCCGGGTGGTCTGCCATGACATTCTCGGCCAGACCGCGCTGGTCGATCTGGCCGGCCTGCGCGATGCCATCGCCGAGAAGGGCGGTGATCCGTCCAAGGTCAACCCGGTGGTGCCGACCCAGCTGATCGTCGACCACTCCCTGGCGGTGGAGCACGCCGGCTTCGAGAAGGACGCCTTCGAGAAGAACCGAGAGATCGAGGAGCGCCGTAACGAGGACCGCTTCCACTTCATCAACTGGACCAAGACCGCGTTCAAGAATGTGGACGTGATTCCGGCCGGTAACGGCATCATGCACCAGATCAATCTGGAGAAGATGTCGCCGGTGATTCAGGCCCGGGACGGCGTTGCCTTCCCGGACACCTGTGTCGGCACCGATTCGCACACCCCGCACGTGGACGCCCTGGGTGTGATCGCCATCGGTGTCGGCGGCCTGGAGGCGGAAACCGTGATGCTGGGGCATCCGTCGATGATGCGACTGCCGGACATCGTCGGCGTTGAGCTGGTGGGCAAGCGCCAGCCGGGCATCACCGCCACCGACATTGTGCTGGCTCTGACCGAGTTCCTGCGCCAGGAGCGGGTGGTTGGCGCCTATCTGGAGTTCTTCGGTGAAGGGGCATCCAGCCTGACCATCGGCGACCGTGCCACCATCTCCAACATGACGCCAGAGTATGGTGCCACCGCCGCGATGTTCTACATCGACGAACAGACCATCGACTATCTGAAGCTGACCGGCCGCGAGCCCGAGCAAGTCGCCCTGGTCGAGCACTACGCCCGTACCACCGGTCTCTGGGCCGACGCCCTGAACACCGCCCGGTACGAACGTGTGCTGCGCTTCGACCTGTCCTCGGTCGAGCGCAACCTGGCCGGTCCGTCCAACCCGCACCGCCGGCTTCCGACCAAGGCCCTGCACGAGCGCGGCATCGCCGACGAAGCCAAGCTGGCGGAGGCCCGCCAGGCGGAAGCCGAGGGGCGATTGCCGGACGGCGCGGTGATCATCGCCGCCATCACCTCGTGCACCAACACCTCCAACCCGCGCAACGTGGTGGCTGCAGGGCTGCTGGCGAAAAAGGCCAATGAGCTGGGGCTGGCACGCAAGTCGTGGGTGAAATCCTCCTTTGCACCCGGCTCCAAGGTGGCCCGCCTGTACCTGGAAGAAGCCGGCCTGCTGCCGGAGCTGGAAAAGCTGGGCTTTGGCATCGTCGCCTATGCCTGCACCACCTGTAACGGCATGTCTGGCGCGCTGGACCCGGACATTCAGCAGGAAATCATTGACCGTGATTTGTATTCGGTGGCCGTCCTGTCCGGTAACCGCAACTTCGACGGTCGCATCCATCCGTACGCCAAGCAGGCGTTCCTGGCCTCACCGCCGCTGGTGGTGGCCTATGCCATCGCCGGCACCATCCGTTTCGACATCGAGAAGGACGTGCTGGGCACCGATGCCAACGGCCACCCGGTAACCCTGAAGGATATCTGGCCGTCGGACGAGGAAATCGACGCCATCGTCAACCAGTACGTCAAGCCGGAGCAGTTCAAGCAGGTGTACATTCCGATGTTCAACCTGGACAAGGCGGAACAGGCGCCCAGCCCCTTGTACGACTGGCGGCCGATGTCCACCTACATCCGCCGGCCGCCCTACTGGGAAGGTGCCTTGGCAGCCGAGCGTACCCTGACCGGCATGCGTCCGCTGGCGGTCCTGGGGGACAACATCACCACCGACCACTTGTCGCCGTCCAACGCCATCCTGCCGGACAGCGCCGCAGGTGAATACCTGGCGAAAATGGGCCTGCCAGAGGAAGACTTCAACTCTTACGCGACCCACCGGGGTGATCACCTGACCGCCCAGCGCGCGACCCTGGCCAACCCGAAACTGCTGAACGAGATGGTACGGGACGACAGCGGCGAGGTGGTTCAGGGGTCCCTGGCCCGGCTGGAGCCGGAAGGCAAGGTGATGCGCATGTGGGATGTGATCGAGACCTACATGGACCGCAAGCAGAACCTGATCATCGTGGCAGGGGCCGACTACGGCCAGGGCTCGTCCCGGGACTGGGCCGCCAAGGGCGTGCGCCTGGCCGGTGTCGAGGCCATCGTGGCCGAGGGCTTCGAACGCATTCACCGTACCAACCTGGTGGGCATGGGGGTACTGCCACTGCAGTTCCGCGAGGGTGAAACCCGCCACACCTATGCCATTGACGGCACGGAAACCTTCGATGTCAGGGGCGATATCGCACCGGGCGCCGAGCTGACCCTGGTGATCCACCGCCGCAACGGTGACACCGTGGAGGTGCCGGTGATCTGCCGCCTGGACACTGCCGCCGAGGTGGAAACCTACAACGCCGGCGGCGTGCTGCAACGGTTCGCCAAGGAGTTTCTGGAGGCGGAGGGCGCGGCATGAGCCAGGTACCGCAGATTCGGATTCCTGCCACCTACATGCGCGGTGGCACCAGCAAAGGCGTGTTCTTCCGGCTACAGGATTTGCCGGAAGCCGCCCAGGCCCCGGGCCCGGCCCGGGATGCGCTGTTGCAACGGGTGATTGGCAGTCCCGACCCATACCAGAAACAGATCGACGGCATGGGCGGTGCGACCTCGAGCACCAGCAAGACGGTGATTCTGTCCCCATCCACCCGGCCGGATCACGATGTCGACTACCTGTTCGGCCAAGTCTCCATCGACAAGCCCTTCGTCGACTGGAGCGGCAACTGCGGCAACCTGACCGCGGCGGTGGGGGCTTTCGCCATCCACAGTGGTTTCGTGCCCCGGGAGCGGATTCCAGACAATGGCGTCTGCACCGTGCGTATCTGGCAAGCCAACATCGGCAAGACCATCATCGCCCACGTCCCCATCCACGACGGTGCGGTTCAGGAAACCGGAGACTTCGAGCTGGACGGCGTGACCTTCCCGGCCGCCGAAATCCAGATTGAGTTCATGGATCCGGCCGACGGTGAGGGAGCGATGTTCCCGACCGGGCAGGTGGTGGACGACCTTGAGGTGCCGGGCGTGGGTACGCTCAAAGCCACCCTGATCAATGCCGGTATCCCGACCATCTTCGTGAATGCGGCCGACCTCGGTTACACCGGCAAGGAACTGCAGGACGATATCAATGGCCATGCCGAGGCACTGGCCATGTTCGAGACCATCCGCGCCCATGGCGCGGTACGCATGGGCCTGATTCGGGACGTGTCCGAGGCAGCGGCCCGACAGCACACCCCGAAAGTGGCGTTCGTGGCCCCCCCGGCGGATTACGTCGCCTCCAGTGGTAAGACCATCCAGGCCGGTGATATCGACCTGCTGGTACGGGCGCTGTCCATGGGCAAGCTGCACCACGCCATGATGGGGACGGCTGCGGTGGCAATCGCCACGGCCGCGGCGGTGCCGGGCACCCTGGTCAACCTGGCTGCCGGTGGCGGCGAGCGTACCCAGGTGACCTTCGGGCATCCCTCCGGCACCCTCCGGGTGGGAGCGGAGGCCCGGGCGGTGGATGGTCAGTGGACGGCCACCAAGGCGATCATGAGCCGCAGTGCGCGTATTCTGATGGAGGGTTGGGTCCGGGTCCCCGGGGATGCGTTCTGATCCCCCTCCGAGCAGAAACCATGCCCCGGGTTCCACACCGTCTATCCTTGTGATGGGCGGTTGAGGCCCGGGGTTTTTTGTTGTTCCGGTGAAAAAAGGAGTCCATGCCATGTCTGCGACCTACGATGTCAATGAACGCCCCGACTATGACGACGTCCTGCAACAGATTGCGGACTATGTCCTGACCTATCGGGTGCAAAGCGACGAGGCGTGGCGCACGGCGCGGCATTGCCTGATGGATACTCTCGGCTGCGGCCTGCTGGCGCTTCGTTTCCCGGAGTGCACCAAGCACCTGGGCCCGCTGGTGGAGGGTACGGTGGTGCCGCACGGGGCGCGGGTACCGGGCACCCAGTTCCGGCTGGACCCGGTGAAGGCCGCCTGGGACATCGGCTGCATCGTGCGCTGGCTGGATTACAACGATACCTGGCTGGCGGCAGAGTGGGGCCATCCCTCCGACAACCTGGGCGCGATTCTGGCGGTTGCGGATCACCTGTCCCAGAAACGGGTGGCCGAAGGCAAGGCGGCGATCACCATGAAGGCCGTGCTGGAGGCGATGATCATGGCCCACGAAATCCAGGGCGTGCTGGCCCTGGAAAACTCCTTCAACCGGGTGGGGCTGGACCATGTGGTTCTGGTCAAGGTAGCCTCCACCGCGGTGGCCGCCAAGCTGATGGGGGCCAACCGCGAGCAGCTGCTGTCGGCCCTGTCGCATGCCTGGGTCGATGGCCAGGCGCTGCGGACTTACCGCCACGCGCCGAACGCCGGCTCGCGGAAATCCTGGGCGGCGGGGGATGCCAGCGCCCGGGGTGTGCGGCTGGCGGACATTGCCCTGCGGGGCGAAATGGGGATTCCCGGCGTCCTGACCGCGCCCCAGTGGGGGTTCTACGACGTGCTGTTCAGCAAGACCAACCAGGACCAGCGGCTAAAACCGGAGGCGGAGCGGCGATTCTCTCTGCCCCAGGCATTTGGCAGTTATGTGATGGAGAACATCCTGTTCAAAATCTCGTTCCCAGCGGAGTTTCACGCACAAACCGCCGCTGAGGCCGCAGTGCTGCTGCACCCCCGAGTCAAGGACCGCCTGCACGAGATCGACCGGATCGTCATCACCACCCACGAATCCGCCATACGGATCATTTCCAAGGTCGGCCCCCTGGCCAATCCGGCGGACCGGGACCACTGCCTCCAGTACATGACCGCCGTGCCCCTGATTTTCGGCACGCTGACGGCGGAACACTACGAAGACACCTTCCACGCCGCCCATCCCATTATCGACGAGCTGCGGGCCAAGATGGACGTGGTGGAAGACGAGCGCTACACCCGGGAGTATCTGGAGCCGGACAAGCGCTCTATTGCCAATGCGGTCCAGGTGTTTTTCAAGGACGGCAGCGGCACCGACAAGGTCGCGGTGGAATATCCCATTGGCCACCGTCGCCGGCGCCAAGAGGGGATTCCCCTGCTGGAGGATAAGTTCCGGCACAATCTCGCCACCCGTTTTCCTGCTCCGCAGTGCGAACGCATTTTCCAACGGTGCAGCCAGCAGGCCAGTCTCGAAGCGACGCCGGTTCAGGATTTCATGGCGATGTTTGTGATCTGACGGGCGGCGTCCTGATTCCGGCCTATTTGCGGCTGGGGGACAGGGGCTTGACGTTGTCCACCGGAGCCACACTCCCTTTCTGGGGGGTGCGGTCGTCCGGGAACACCCGGTCGAGTCGGGCGTCGATGCGCTCCAAGGCCTCGGCAATCCGGACCAACGCGCCGGTGGCCGCGGCCAGATCCGCTGTGGCGCCCGACGGTCGGCTGGCGGGCGTGGCGGCTTCGGCTTTTTTGCGGCTGCCGGTACGGGGGGCGGAACCGGAGCTGTCCTCACCCAGCAGGTCCTTACGGATGCTCTTGAGGTCATGCGGATCAATGAACGGTCGGTCCTCCGCGTAGGCGCACATCATCATGCCATCACAGAGTTTGTTGATGAGCCTGGGGATGCCCTTGCTCAGCTTGTGGATCTCCCGGACCGTTTCCTCGTCGAACAGCTTGTTGCCACCATGGCCGGACACCAGCAGGCGGTAATCAATATACTCGGAGGTTTCCGCGAGGGTCAGGCCCTCAAGGTGGAAAAACAGTTTGACCCGCTGGCTGAGCTGGGGAATGGCCGTGACGGCCGCCTTGAGTTCCGGCTGACCCAGCAGGATCACCCGCATCGAGGGGCCTCCCATGCTTTCCATGCCGGTGAGCATGCGGATGTCCTCAAGGTTTTCCCGGGTTAGATTCTGGGCCCCGACGGGGTGGAACCGGCGTCCGGCCGGTTCGCCGGCGGGCAGTCGGGGAGGATGGCGGAACAGCAGGTAGAGGTAGATCAAGGCGGTGGGCAGACCGTGGGCCATGACCTGTTCCCATGCCAGCCAGATCGACGCCAGCCGGGTCCAGGTGGGCAGGAACAGCAGTACGCCAAGCACGGTGACCAGGGCGTACCACCAGGAGGCCGGCATCTGCCAGTGCAGTCGCATGGACGCTGTGCCCGTGGTGTTCACAGCTGCTGTTTGATGCGGCTGCGGTGGGACTTGATCTGGTCGTTGTCCGGCGCCAGGGCGAAGGCCCTCTCGATGATATGGTCCGCCTGGGCGTGGTCACCGGACAGGTGCAGTATCCAGGCATAGGTGTCGAGCACGTCGGCGTTGTCCGGCGCCAGTTCGGCGGCACGGCCGGCCAGTTCCAGGGCTCTTTCGGCGTTACGCTCACGCAGAATCCAGGCGAGGTTGTTCAGCGCGACGACGTGGTCCGGTGCCTGCTCCAGCACGGCCTGGTACTGCTGCGCCGCCGCGTCCTCCTCGCCACTTTGCAGCAGCCAGGTGCCCCGGGCCAGCAGGGTGTCCGGCTGCCGGCCCAGGGTGGACTCCAGGGCGTCCAGGGCACTCAGCGCTTCCGGGATCCGGCCCTGTTGCCCGAGGAGCTGAACTTCCAGCAGGGCGTAGGTCCGGTTGTCCGGCGCCAGGGCCCGGGCCTCGGCGGCCTTGGCCAAGGCAGTCTGCCAGTTCCGGTCCCGTCCGGCCTGTTGGGATTCCGCCATCAGCAGTTGCCCTTCCACGTGCCGGTAAAGGGGCGACTCGTTGCCCATGTGTTCAGACAGTTCCCGGCGGGCGCTTTCCAGTTGGCCCTGCCGGACACTGGCCAGGATGCGCAGGGCGTCGGTGCTGTCCCTCAGTTCCGGGTGGCTGCGTCCCAGTTCGCCCAGCCAGTCGCGCACCGGTGTGTCCGGCGCCACCAGCCGGTGGGCCTGGGCGGCACGCTGGAGGTAGCCCGCTGCCTGGGGTGACCGGGGCGCTTGCCGGGCCAGGGCCAAGTACGCCTGTTCCGCCTCGGCGCCAAGTCCGCGCCGGGTATAGAGAGCGGCCAGAGCCTGTCGGGCGGCGTCATTGTCGGGGTGGTCGGCAACCAGTTGTTCCAGGCGTGCCTGGGCCCGGTCGGCCTCGCCTAGCTGGAGATCGGCCATGCTGGCCAGGATGACCGCTTCGGGCTGATTGCCATAGCCGTTCAGGAGCGAGTCGCGAATCTCACCGGCTTCCTGGTCCTCATGGTTCGCCAGCAGAAGCTTCAGATACAGGCCGGTTGCGGCCCATTCTGCCGGGTTGGTGGTGAAGGCCATGCGCAGCTGGCCCAGAGCCTGCTGGGTCTGTTGCTGCGAAAGGTAATAGCGGGCTAGGGCGAGTCGCAGGCGGACGCGCTCCGGCTCATTGGCAATGGCCTTGCTCAGGCTGGCCAGACCCTCCTGCCGGTGTTCGGCCATGCTCAGAGCCAGCACCCCATGCATGGCAAGCAAGTCGTTGTCGTTGGGGCGGGCCTGCAGTGCCCGCGCCAGGATCCCGTAGGCTTTTTCCCGTTGGCCCAGGTCTACTTGTGCCGCGGTGGCTGCCTGGATGAACGGCGTTGGGCTGGTTTCCGGGTCCAGGTAGGTGTCGAGCAACCGGACACTTTCCTCGGTGTCCCCGGTTCCTGCCTCCACCGTGCCCAGCAGCAGCCCGATGCGACTGTTCTCCGGGTTGAGCTTGAGAACATCCTGGAGAATGGTCTTGGCATCGTCCAGGCGGTTCTCTTCAATGGCGGTGATCGCCGAGCGGACCTGTTCGTCCACCTCCGAGTCGGCATTCTCGGCCAGCAGCTGGTTGTACACCTGGGCTTCGCTGATCCGGCCCTGTTCGGTCAGGACCTTGGACAGGGCCAGCAGCACCTGACGCCGGACCGGCAACAGCACGTCGGCGTCGGGAATGGCGGTTACGGCTTCGGTCAGGGATTCGGTAGCCGCTTCCAGCTGGTTGCTCCGGTACAGGGCAATGCCCTTGAGATACAGGATGCCGGGGTTGGCCGGATGGGTGGCCAGCCAGTCGTTGGCGGTATCGATGACCCGAGCGTTCTGGCGCAGGTCCAGGCGTGACTTGAGCAGCCCCTCCATCGCCTCGGGGTTCGCCGGGTGAGCGGTGACCAGGGGGGCAAATCGGGCTTCCGCTTCATCGGGCCGGCCGGACTGCCTCAGGATTTCGCCTTCGATCAGGTCTGCTTCGAGGCGCTCCTCCGGCGTCGAGGGCTGGAAGCCCGCCATGGTTTCCCGGGCGGATACATGTTTGCGCAGGCGAAGGTAGGCCCTGGCCAGGGGCAGGGCGGTGTCGTGGGGATGGTCGCCGCGGACCTGTTCAAGCAGGGTCGCGGCTTGTTTGGCGGCACCGATGTCCATGTAGAGATCAACCAGGGTCAGCCGGTGGGACAGTCTGGCCGGTTCCAGCTGAATGGCGTTCCGGGTTTCCAGAATGGCCGAGCGGTACTGTCCCTGTGCGACGTAGGTGGCTGCCCGCTCCATATGCGAGGCGGCGTCGGGGCTGGCGTCCTGCTTGCCGCAGGCGGTCAGCAGCGGCAATACCAGCATGGCCGCCAGCAGGGTGGCCCGTCCGGGGCGGTGGGTTCGGGGGCTATGCATGGCGTCGTCACTCCTTGGCGGATCCGGTTCCAGTCCCTGTAGCTAAGAGGCGTCGGAGGTCGTCCGGATCCGGTATTTGTCGGTCAGGTTGTAGAGGGTGGGGCGGGTGATGCCCAAGAGGCGGGCTGCCTGGGCCATGTTATAGGCTGAGGTCTGCAGGGCGGTTTCGATGGCCTGCCGTTCCGCCTGCTCCCGGACTTGCCGGAGATTGAGGTGATGGCCGGAGTCGGACGCCGGCGTGTCCAGTTCCAGATCCCGGGCGCTGACGCGCTTGCCGTCGGCCATGATGGTCGCGCGTTTGACCTTGTTGATCATCTCCCGGACGTTGCCGGGCCACTCATAGCGGCCAATGGCGCTGATGGCGTCCTCGGAAAAACTCAAGTTGGGGCGCTCCACCTGCTTGCCCAGGGTTTTCAGGAGCGACTGGGCGATGACCAGGGCATCGCCGTCGCGCTCCCGGAGCGCCGGCACCTCCAGGGTGATTTCACTGATCCGGTAGTACAGATCTTCCCGGAACAGGCCGTCGGCGATCAGTTGGCGGACGTCTCGGTGGGTGGCGCAGACCACCCGGACATCGACGGGTATGGGGTTGACGGAACCCACCCTGTCGACCACCCGTTCCTGCAGGAAGCGCAGAAGCTTGGCCTGCAACGGCATGGGCATGTCGCCGATTTCATCGAGAAACAGGGTGCCGCCGTTGGCGTGCTCGATTTTCCCCTTTTTGCCTTGGGTGGCGCCGGTGAACGCGCCTTTCTCGAAGCCGAACAGTTCGCTTTCCAGCAGGTTCTCGGGAATGGCGGCACAGTTGATGGCGGCGAAGGGTTTGCCGGCCCGGGGGCTGAGGTCATGCAGCGCTCGCGCCAGCAGCTCCTTGCCGGTGCCGGTTTCGCCGGTGATCAGGGTGGTGACGTCGGTGGGGGCGATTTTTTCCAGGGTCCGGCAGATGGACAGCATCTGTGGGCTGGCGGCGACGATGCCCTTGATGTTGGTGCCGTTCGGCTGCTGCGAGAGGTAGTGGTTTTCCTGTTCCAGTTCGGCGATCCGGAACGCCCGGTTGACGACGAAGGTCAGGATGTCCGCATCCAGGGGCTTCTGGTAGAAGTCGCAGGCGCCCATGCCTATGGCCTTGACGGCGTTTTCCTTGTCTTCCCGGCCGGTCACCACGATGACCTTGGTCTGCGGCGCGAGATGCAGGATCTCTTCAAGCAGGCCGAAGCCCTCCGTCGCACCACCGGGATCCGGTGGCAACCCCAGGTCCAGCGTGACCACCTGAGGCTCGGTCCGGCGCAGCGCGGCGATCGCGGTATCGCGATCGGAAGCCACGTTGACTTCGAGGTCCTCGCTGAAGCACCACCGCATCTGGCTCTGCAGTCCGGGGTCGTCCTCTACGATTAGGAGTCTTCTGGTCACAACGACAACAAGTCCCTTGCTACTGGAGGCCTTTTTATTTGGGGAAACGCGGAGGTTTCGAAAGGCGCCTATGATTGATTCTTAACTGAAGATTGACACTTTGCAATGCTGGTCTTGAATTATGTGCCAGAGTGTCAATTAACCGACGCCCTCCTGTCGGTTTCCCTCATGGAAAACCGTCTGGCCATCGGATGCCTCCGCGCCGGTTTCCAGCGTATGGGCCAGCGGAATGCGCACCGAGAAACAGGAACCGACGCCCCGTTCGCTGGTGACATCGATGGTGCCGCCCAGTTGTTTGATGTACTCCCGTGCCTGGTAGGCGCCGATGCCCATGCCGGTCAATCCCTTGGTGCTTTCAAATGGCTTGAACAGAGAGGTCCGTATGAACTCGTCCGTCATGCCGATGCCGGTATCCTGGATGAACAGCACGACGTTGCCGGTGGCGATTTTCAGGTTCAGGGTGATTTCCCCATCCGGCGGCGTGGCATCCTGGGCATTTTGGATCAGGTGCCCGAGGACACCGCGCAGTTGCTCCGGATGCGCCCGCACGATGGCTCTGGGCGGTTCGCCGACCAGACGGGGCGCCGGTTTCTGGTGTCGGTAGGCCTCCGCCAGCTCCACCGTCAGGGCGCCCAGATCCACCTCGGTGAGCGTCGCTTCCTCGTCGTCGGTGGGCTTGCGGATGTGGTCGACCAGATTGGACATCTTGCGCACCGCGTGCTCGGTGGTGTTGATCATGTCGTCGATGAAGGCAGGGTTGTGGCGGTGTTTGTCGGCGTTGCGTACCAGCAGGGACAGCTGCGCGATCACGGTTTTCAGGTCATGCACCATGAATGCCGAGGCCTTGTTCACCGCCTCGAACTGCATGGCCCGCGACAGCCGGTGCTGGGCGTCTGCCTGTGCCAGCAGGTTGCAGGCCTGCCGCGCCACCACTTTGATCAGGTCGTAGTTTTCCCAGTTCAATTCCACCTTGGCGTAGGGCGTTCCCACCAGCGCGATGCCGTACAGCTCGTTGCCCAGATACAGGGGGATGATCAGCCAGGCGTCGGGCGTTTTCATGATCGGTTCGGGGATTTCCAGCAGGTTGTAGGTGATCGGGTCCGCCCGGTATTCCCGCAGATCCACCACCCATTCCCGGTCTTCCAGAAACCGGATCAGCTCGGCGTCACCGTCGATGGCGGTGTGTCTCGGCATCGACAGGTTGACCGCTGTCTTCATCTGGTAGTCACCCTGCTCATCCCGGATCCAAAGGGCACCGGCGTTGCTTTCCACCAGCCCCGAGAGGATACGGATCACCCGGGTCGGCAGCGGCGGATTGTCGCCCACGTTGGCCAGTTCCCGGGTCATTTTCAGCCACTCCTCCCGGTAGTCGTACTTGTAGTCGAAGAAGTTCTGGCTGATCAGGACCATGAGGCGGGCCCGGAGCCGGCGGGATAACAGCAGCGTGATCAGGAACGCCAGGGCGATGGTCAGGAACAGAACCCGCAGGGCGCCTCCCCAGTCGCCCCCGAGCGCCTTGACGTAGTAGCCGCCGACGGCCAGAAGCAGGAGGTAGCCACCGGCGAAAATCAGCGTGCCGGCGTGGAAGACAGCGGAGCGGGAGAGCTGGAAATCAATAGGCTGCTTACGGGTGTTGACCACGTTGATGGCCAGCAACGGCACCATCATCGCATTGACCAGACCGCGGGCGTTCCAGAAGGACTCCGCCAGTTGGCCGAACAGCAGGGCATCGGCGTACATGAAGAAGTCGAACGCGAAGATGGTGCCGACGGCGATGCACAGATACTTGATGCTGGAACGGCCCAGCCCAGAGGCGTTGCGCCAGATCTGCTCGATCAGGGAGAGCCCCAGCAGCGACAGCGCGATTTGGCCGAGAATCTTGGTCTTACCGCTGAGCGGTGTCCATTCGAACACGAACTCGAGGGAGCCAAAGCCCAGCAGAAGCACCACCAGTAACAGGGTGGCGGCGCTGAGGACCCGTTTCATGTCGTCGTGGAGGGTGGCGCGCTGGGAAATGTCCCGGAGCATCGCGAGCAGCAGGGCGATCCAGCTGGCGTCCCGCAGCAACTCCAGCAGGTAGCGGATGAGGAAATCGGGCAACCCCCACAGGCTCTGGCTGACCAGTGCGCCGGCCCAAAGGGCCGATACCAGAGCGGACAGCGCCAGGGTCTGGTCCACGTCCCGCCGCATGTAGCGAACCGCCACCAGAACGGCAAGCAGGGCGAAGGTGAGCGCGGCTACCCCGTGGCTGATCAGGCTGAAATCACTAAGCATCGCTCGCTTCCTGCCACGCGGTCCGCATCCCTGGCCGCAGAGGGCTACACCGGCTTCTTGTTTTCCCGGTAAAAGTGGAAAATCTCCCGAAGCGGTCGTTGGGGGCGGAAGCCGAATTCCCGGCTGAACGCCCTGCCATCAATAATGACAGGATACTTGAAAAACGCGATCAGGTACGACGGAAAGCTCTTCAGGCGCAGCGCTTTCAGCAGCAGGCGCGGTACCACCGGTGGCACCGAGGGCATGGGGATCCGGGTGCAGCCGCAGAGCTTGAGTGCCTGCTGATAGGCCACCCAGTCGTCGGGGGCCACGTTGAACACGCCGCGCACCGGTTTCTTGTAGGCCAGCACAATGGCGTCGGCCATATCGTCGATATGGATAAACTGCATCATGGGCGAAAAGCCCGCCAGCACCGGGGCCCGTTCGCTTGCCAGCAGCGTGCTGATGCTGTTGCGGACGCCGGGGCCCACGATGTTGCAGGGCCGCAGGATGGTGATGTTGAGATCGGGGTAACGCCAGAGGTAGATGTTGGCGAGATTCTCCAGTTCCACCGAATCCACCAGGTCCGAACTCAGGCCGGCGGCCTTCAGGGGAGCGGATTCGTCGATCAGCGCTGGGTTATAGGCGACGGCGCCGTATACGTGATAGGTCGACAGCACCACCACCCGCTGGATGCCGTACTTGTGGCTCAGGTCGAGCAGCTTTTGGGTACCCAGAACGTTGGCGTTGTATCGCCGCATCCGGGTCAGCTGGCTGGACTGGATGCGGCCGAGGTGGATGACGCCGTCGAACTGATAGCGACGAAACAAGTCCTCAAACACCCGCTTGGTGAAATCGATGCGATAGCTGGGGATGTCATCGCCGAGGTAGACCTGTTCCCGGAAGTCCACCGCCACCAGGTCGCAATGGTCGCGCAGGCGTTGGATCACCTGCTGGGCGAGGGCGCCAGCGGCGCCGGTAACGAGAATTTGGGGGCGCTTTTGCTTGGCCATTAGAACAGAGTTTTCCTTTCGCTGAGTCCCTTGTCGATCAGGCGGCTGATTTCGGCCTTGACCTGTTCCACCCGTTCGGTGACCTGCTCCTCGGGAATGTCGAGGTCGTCGAAATACATCGGCGGCCCGAAATTGAGGTGGACTTTCGCCGGCAGGACCACCGGCATGGCCACAGGCGCGTAGGGAATGCCAAGCATTCGGGCCAGCGGCTTGATGTTGGCAATGGCCGGTATGGTTTCCTCGCAGCCGACCACGCCGACCGGCACGATAGGGGCCCGGTATTTCATCGCCAAGTGCATGAAACCGTTACCAAACCGCTTCAGCTGATAGCGGTTGCGGTACAGTTTGCCGGAGCCCCGGACCCCTTCCGGGAACACAATGACCGCCTCGCCATTGGCCAGCATCTTGGCACAGTTCACCGGGTCCCCCAGCACCGCACCCATTTCGTTGAGCAAATTGCCGATCCAAGGCACGGTAGGAAAGAACCGCTCAATCATGGCCCGGGGAATACGGGGGGTTTCCTGCCGCGAGGCCAGGGCGTAGCCGATCAGCAACCCGTCCAGGGGCAGTTGCCCGCTGTGGTTGGCGATGATCAGGACGGGGCCCTCGGCGGGCACCTGCTCAACGCCGTGGGCCTCGACACGGAAGTATTTCTCATAGATCAGGCGGGTCAGCCAGAATCCGTACTTGATCGCCTCGTTGTTGTAGCCCCAGGGGTCGTACCCGAGGGAGCCGATGGGTTTCTGAATTCGGTTGATGTGTTCGTCGATCTCCGCCGGGATCAGTTTGCGTTTCAGGATGGTCGCCAGGCCCATTGTCTCTCCTTGAGGTGTTATCGCCCGATCAGCACGCCGAGGGTGTGGCTTTGCCCGGTATTAAGCACTCGGTAGTCGCTCGCCGCATTGGCCGTTTCGACGCACAGCATCCTGGGCCATTCCGTGGCGGGGAAATCCGACAGCCGGGCCGCTTTGTCCGGGCCCGGGTTCCAGACCACCGTGGAGTCGCTGCCGACCGGGGTGAGCTTGCGGCTGCCCGCGGGCGTAACGACGGTCAGCGGCTCGCCGCTTTCGTAGATCCGGTCGGTCTCGCCGGAAAAATAGACCGGACCCTCCTGAAATGTGTACGCCCAGTTGTCCAGAGTGTCGATGTAGCTGCTGTAGCCAAGCCCCAGGACCCGTGTTCGGATCAGGTCGGGGGTGGGCAGGTAGGTGTGCAGCGCCTGGCTGAGGGCGAGTGGTTCGGCGCCCAGGTTGGTGGTGGTCAGCGCCAGCCGGCAGCCGCGCACGGAAAAATGAAAGGTGATCAGTGCCAGGGCATGCCCGCTCCAGAGATCCGCGAAATCATCGTTACCGTCGAGGGCCAGGCTGATTTCCACCTCGTGGGCATTTTCCCGGACATCCTCCAGACGCCAGAGCGCGGTGCGGGCAAAGCCATGGGGTTGCTCCGTGTGGATGCGCTTGCGCACTTCCGGCGGGTTCCGTTCGGGCACGCCGAACCAGGGCCAGCACAGCGGTATACCGCCGCGAATTGCCACGCCCGGTTCGAACCGGGCGGCCGGACTCAGCCACAGCCATTGAGCTTCGTCGGTGGGCTGAAACTGCACCAAGTGCGCGCCCTGGAGAGTCAGGGTGGCGTTGAACAGCGGGTGGCGGATTTCCAGGGCTTCCAACCGGCCCAGGGTGATCCAGCGGGTGAAGGCCCATTGTCCGGGGGCCAGGGGCCGGGAGGGACGGTGACTGCTTTCGGACATGGCGTCGGTTTCGTACCGTTTTTTAGGGGTATGTGCTTATCATGAGCGTAAATTAAAAGTGCCGGGGCCGCGAGGTTTCCATCTAAAATAGCACCCGTGACGGGGGAGAACAGGCGATGAACGACTCAGTGATAACCCCCATCGGTCGCCCCCGGTTGCAGGCCGGTCGGGAGCCGATGGATGGAACCACCGGTGCCGCCCTGGGGCTGGAAAGCGCTCCGGAACGGCCCTGCTGGACCCTGACCGAGGCATGGCTCGATGGCGTCGCCGGCGCCCTGGCGGAGCAGGGCTGGTTGGCCCTGGATGCCTGTGATTGCCTGTCCCGGCCACTGCTGGAAGCACTGCGGGAGGAAATCCGCATACTGGATCGCACCGATGCCATGCAGGCGGCTGGCGTCGGTCGGGGGGCGGACCGGATACGCGACCGGTCGATCCGCCGTGACCGGATCAGCTGGCTGCAGGGAATCACGCCGCCTCAGACCGAGCTGTTCGGCTTTCTGGAAGCTCTGCGAACTGGCCTCAACCGGCAGCTGTTCCTGGGCCTGAAACGTTTCGAAAGCCACTACGCAACCTACCATGCCGGCGACTTCTACAAGCGCCACCTGGACAGCTTCCGCGGCCGGGCATCCCGGGTGGTCAGTCTGGTGCTGTATTTCAACGACGGCTGGCGCCCCGAGGACGGTGGCGCCCTGCGGGTATTCAGCCGGGACGACGACACCCGGGTATGCGCCGAAGTATTGCCGGAGTTCGGTACTTTGGTGTTGTTCCTGAGCGAGGAAATTCCGCACGAGGTGTTGCCGGCCGCCCGCACCCGCTACAGCCTAGCCTGCTGGTTCCGGCAGGACGAGGTGCCGCTGCCACTGTCCCCGTGATTGGCCTTCGGTGGCCAGCCGTTTCACATTTCCACTTCCGGGAATTATAATCGTCCCGACTCAGGATGAGCCGGCGAGACTCTCCCCCGACTTCAAGGATTGAAATCATGCTTCAGGCAACTGCATTGCCCGTGGGTGCCCATGGTGGCGAGGTACGTTGGATGTATTTCGCCATACCCGGCTTGAAGCCGGCCCACATCCTCCATTTCCATATGTACAGAAGGCCGAAGGGCGGGTTCACCGGCCCAAACCGATGTTGTCAGTGCCGTAGTGTGCATGTGCATCTCCATGATCGACGACTGTAGACAGTGACGCCAGGGAGGGTGGACACATGGGCGTACCCGTAACCGATCCGATCACCGCCGGGGACCGGCAGAGCCTGGCGGATATCACGGCGGAGGGGGCGTGTCCGCTGACACGAACCGACATCCAGCTGATCCCGGTGCGCTATGCCTATGCGGACATGGCGGCGGAGCATGACGCCTTGGTGCCGGGGTATCCCCTCGGCTTCCAGCCGATTGGCATCCGCCAGATTCGCGACGGTTATCTCTATCTGTTTCACGCCGAGGCGCCCGACATCCTGCACGAATACCAGGTCCGGGCGGGCGGCGCGGTCAGCAAACGCCTCTGGACCGGCGATGACGCCGCCCGGGACCAGCGTACCGGAACACCGGACACCCCGGCGATCGTGGTCCCCCGCCGGGGCCACATCGACGTGCTGTTCTCGTCGACCCCGCTGACGGCGAAGAAGTGCAGCCTGTTGATCCGCTGGCGGAGCTATCGCCAGGAGGTGATGACCCGGGTGTCCCTCGCCGGCGTGTGCCCAATCCGGGGCGGTGCCCGGTTGCTGACCAAGCCGGATCTGGAACAACGGCTCAGCCACCCCGTTGCGTTCACGGTTCCGATGGACGGCCAGAGCGCCCTGGCTCCCTGGTACTGGGCCCAAGACACCCTGGATGGCGACACCGAGCCCTTCGCACACCGACTGGCGACCTACGAACAGGATCATGCCTACCTGGTCGTGGACGACCTGATGGGGCACCTCTCCGACCTACTGGATGCCTGGGCGATCGTCGACACCAACCACAACGCCTGGCTGGAACGGGAAGATGCCCGTTACTACTCGGCCTGTTTCATCCGCGACCTGATCCGCCTGGACAGCGACCGGGTGGGCGAACTCGCGACCGCCTTCGCCGAGCAGGCGGACGACGCCGATGCCCGGGCCGTGTTTGCACGGATCGCCCAGGCCGACGAGGACCAGAAAACCGAACTGGCGCGACGGGTCAAGGCATTTCCCGAGTACCGCCACAGCGTCCGAAAAGTCGCTGGGCCAAGCACCCATGATTTCAGGCCCGACGACCGGGCGCGGATCCAGGCCATGCGTGACGCGCTAAAGGCCCTGGCCGATGAGCTGACGCTGGCGCCGAACGCCGTGCTCGATGCCATCGAAACCCTGGCGGACCACCAGGCGCGCCTGATGGACGGCTCGGCCTTCAGTGGCGAACAAGGCATCGCCGACCTGGTGCGGCTGGACGACATGACCGCCTATCTGGACGAAAGCGAGACGCACCTTGCGTGGTTTGAGGAAGAAAAGCGGCGCATTGTCGCGGATCTCCAATGCCTGCTGGAGCGCTTCTACCTGCACGGCCACCTGTACGACCGGGCGCGCGCGCAAGACTACCTCACCTTGCTGGGCATGGACAACGCGCTGCTCACCGTGCTGACCGAATGGTCACAGGCAAACGGCGACTTCCGTTTCCTGAAGCGCTTCTACTTTGGCGACCTGGGCCACCAGCACCTGGTCACCTTCGACCTCAAACCCCACTCCCTGCCCGGAACCGCGAAAGACCTGGTCACCGCGCTCAAAAGTTTGGTCGACGCCAAGGACGGGCCCGCGGCCTACCAGGAGTGGGCCGAACGGGTGTCGAACAGCCCGTACCTCCAGTTTCCGGAACTGCCCCCCGGCGCTGCCGAGCAGCTGAGTCACCATCTGGCCCAGAAGAACCTGGTCGCCCGCCTGGCCCTGTTTGAGCTGGTCGAGGCGGTGGACGCCGCCAATCTGCAGGGCCGGTTGAAGCAGGTGTTCGAGCGCATGGCGCCGGGCCTGCGCGCCCATATTCTGGACAATCAGCGACTGTACCAGGTCGACTTGGAGATTGCCGATGCCGACAGCCTAGCCAGGCATGAAGCTCTCGTGAAGGAAATCGAACGGCTGGCCAAGTTGCGTGAGGAGGTGCTGGAGCGGGAAAACCGCCTTCAGCAGCGGCATAGCCAGGCCAGTACCCGAGACCGCCGCCGATACAAACGCGAGTACGACGAACAGATCCGAGCCATCCGGGCTCAAAAGCAAGAGCTGACCCATCAGCTGCGTGAACGGGGTTTTCAACTGCTGGATCGGTCCCCGGTTGAGGGGGAAAACCACAGCGGAGCCCTCCTCATCGCGGGCTTGACCCGGACCGCCTACGGCCGTGCGGTGCAATCTGAAATGGATGAACTGAAACGCCTGAGAGACCGGGGCGGGCTTACCCGCATGATGGATTATGGCCGGGGTATGATCCACGGACAGGACACGCTGGATCTGCCGAAACGCATTGGCGGGCTGGGGCTGGTGTCGTTCGTGGGGACGATCGGGGCTGTGGGGGCATGGGATGCTTTCAATAAATGGGATAAAGAAGGAGATTGGAGCGAATTCTGGTCGTTTGCCAGTGGTGCCGCGGGAACGGTGGGTGCCGCGGCCAGTGTCCTGACCATCGTCGGCAGCGCCCGCCTGAATTTTTACTACCAGACCATTTCCCAGGCCGATGAGGTCCTGACGCGATTGGCCCGGGTGAACGTCTGGGGCGGCACCATTGCGGCCTGGGCGGGGTTCTTTTCGGCGCTAGCGGACGGTATAAAGCAACTTGATGTAATTACCAATGAAGGTCAAGGTGCCGGAATGAAGACAGGTGCCGGTATAACCTTTGCTGGAGACAGTATGCTGCTCTATGGCAGTGGTCGAATGGCCGTCACTGGAACTGCCGGCATCTACCACATTCTCCGCAAAACCTCGGCCGACATCACCTGGAGGTCGGTCAACCGGAGGATGTTGTCATTGGCTGGTGGCCTGTTCCGGGGGTTGAACGTTTATCTGTGGATAGGCACCGCCCTAGTCTGCATTGGTAACTGGGTACAAAGTTATTTCAATCGCACAGACGTGCAGCGCT
>MDSZ01185022.1_pt1 | contig 32085 bp, 32 predicted proteins | sample 811201 | NCBI WGS metagenome assembly MDSZ01 (sample SAMN05326647, study PRJNA326480) | marine metagenome | isolation source: seawater | place: Indian Ocean: North | collected 2010 | reverse complement strand
TGTGAAGTTTGTAAACATCTTGTTCAGAAAAATAACCTCTCGAAACTCCCGACTGATTTGAAATAATTATTATCAAAAAATTATTTTTTTTAAGAATTTTTAATGCTTCAATTGCCCCTTTTTTCCACTTAAAGTCAGAAATTTTGTGCAAATACCCCACATCTTCATTAATTACTCCATCTCTATCCAGAAAAGCAGCTTTAGTATAATTTTTAAATTTTACTTGATTCATTTTTTTTCAAATATAAATATATGCATAAATTTATTATATATTCTTATGAAAAATAAAAAAAAATTGGTTTATGAACCTACTGACTCAGAAGAGTTTATGAATCCTAAACAGATTGAATACTTTAAAAACCTTCTTTTAGCTTGGAAAAAGGACTTACTAAGAGAATCATCCAATACACTTGATCATTTGAAAGAAGAATCTTCCAACAAACCTGATGATGCAGATAGAGCTACAATTGAATCCGAGAGAAGTTTAGAACTTAGAACTCGTGATAGAGAAAGAAAATTGTTGAATAAAATTGATAAAGCACTGAGAAAAATAGAGGAAGGTACTTACGGGTATTGTGAAGAAACTAATCAACCAATTTCAATTGCTAGACTTAAAGCTAGGCCGATTGCGACACTCTCTATTGAGGCTCAAGAAATGCACGAAAAATTTGAAAAAATTTATAAAGAGAAAGAATATTAATTTTTTAGTTGATATGCTTTAAAATAATGTTAATCTGTACAAGAACATTTATAGAACATCCATGGATAAAATTAAATCTTTAGAATCGACGATAAGCCAAATTGAAAGAAATTACGGTAAAGGCTCTGTAATGAGGCTTGGTGAAAGAGAAGTAATTGATATAGATACTATCTCATCAGGGTCGCTTAGTTTGGATGTTGCATTGGGTATTGGTGGCTTACCTAAGGGTAGGATAGTTGAGATATATGGACCCGAAAGCTCAGGCAAAACAACATTGGCCCTTCACGTTATTGCCGAAGCCCAAAAAAATAAAGGAACTTGTGCATTTATAGATGCAGAACATGCATTAGATCCTGTTTATGCAAAAAAACTAGGCGTTAATACTGATGAAATGTTAATTTCACAGCCAGATAATGGAGAACAAGCATTGGAGATTGCTGATACTCTAGTTAATTCTAATGCAATTGATGTTTTGGTTATAGACTCTGTAGCAGCATTGGTACCAAGAGCTGAGATTGAAGGTGATATGGGTGATTCACACATGGGTTTGCACGCAAGATTAATGAGCCAAGCTTTAAGAAAACTAACTGGTTCAATAGCTAAGTCACAATGTTTAGTTGTTTTTATAAATCAAATTAGACAAAAAATTGGTGTGATGTTTGGTAACCCAGAAACAACAACTGGGGGAAATGCTCTAAAATTTTATGCTTCTGTAAGAATGGACATTAGAAGAATTGGTGCAATTAAGGACCGTGACGAAGTAGTTGGAAATCAAACTCGTGTCAAGATAGTTAAGAATAAATTAGCACCTCCATTCAAAACTATAGAGTTTGATATAATGTATGGAGAAGGTATTTCAAAAACAGGTGAGATACTCGATCTTGCTGCAACAAGAGGCCTAGTTGAAAAATCTGGTGCATGGTATTCTTACAATGGTGATAGAATTGGTCAGGGTAGGGAAAATGCAAAAAACTATTTGAGAGATAATCCAGAAGTTGCGCAAAAAATTGAAGATCAAATTAGGTCCGACTCAATAAATGATAAAGATGATACTGAGATTTTAAATCAAAAAGATACCAAAGAAGAAATCACTGTTGATTAATAAATGTAATTATTTTTATAATGAATTACATTTATGAAAAATTCATTGAAAATATCAGAAAAAATCCGGGAAAGTTTTTGCACTTTTTTCAAATCCCATGATCATAAACTTTTGCCTTCATCATCTTTAATTCCAGAAAATGATCCCACTTTACTTTTTACTAATGCAGGAATGGTCCAATTTAAAAATTTTTTTACTGGGCAAGAAGTACCAAAAAAAGAAAATATAATATCGATTCAAAAATGCCTTCGTGCAGGAGGTAAGCATAATGATCTCGAAAATGTAGGCTATACCCCAAGACATCATACATTTTTTGAAATGTTGGGAAATTTTTCATTCGGAGGATATTTTAAGGAATTAGCAATTGAATTAGCGTGGAATTTTCTTGTAAAGGAATTAAATATTCCAAAAAATAAATTAGTGGTGACCCATCATAAGGATGATGAAGAAGCAAAAATAATTTGGAAAAAAATTTCGGGTTTTTCTGACGAAAAAATCATTTCAATTAAAAGTGAAGATAACTTTTGGTCAATGGGTGATTCAGGGCCATGTGGACCATGCAGTGAAATTTTTTTTGATAATGGTAAAAACGTATCTGGAGGACTTCCTGGCACATCTAATCAGGACGGTGAGAGGTTTGTTGAAATTTGGAATCTAGTTTTTATGGAATATCAAAAATCTCCTAAGGGTTTAAAAAAACTTTCAAAAAAATGTGTTGATACAGGAATGGGATTGGAGAGAATTACAGCTTTAATCTCAGGAAAAAAAAATAATTATGAAACTGATTTATTTGAATTTATTTTTGATCAAATTGAAAAAATCACTAAAGTAAAAATCAATGATGAAAATAAAATCAATTTCAGAATAATATCTGATCACATCAAATCTATTTGTATGTTAATGTCAGATGGTATAATTCCATCTAATGATGGAAGAGGCTATGTTCTGAGGAGAATAATAAGAAGAGCAGTACTTCAGGCTAATAAAATAAAAAAAGATGAATTACTTTTAAATCAGCTAGTTCCGTCAATAGTAAAAAAATATGCACCTATATATTTTGATTTAGAAAAATCAAAAAATTTTATTTTAGAGAATTTAAAAAATGAAGAAGTTAAATTTTCTGAAACTTTAAACATAGGCTTGTCAATTTTAAAAAATGAATTAAAAGATATGAAAGGTAAAATGTTTTCTCCTCAATTGGCATTTAAACTTTACGATACATATGGCTTTCCAATCGATGTAACAAAAAATATTTTGAATGAACAAAGTATTCAACTTGACTTAAAGGAATATTTTAAAATAATTGAAGAGTCTAAATTGAAACAGAAATCTTCATGGGTTGGAAGTGGTGAAAAATCTCAAAATAGCTTTTTCTTACAACTTAAAAATAAATTTAAAGAAACTAATTTTCTTGGATATCAACAATATTCTGTAATATCAAAATTAGAAAGTATCATTCATAAAAATAAAATTCTTAATAACATAAATACTGATGAAGAAAATTTTGCATTAATTTTTGATAAAACACCTTTTTACGCAGAATCTGGTGGCCAAGTTGGTGATTCTGGGGAAGTTTACTCTCCTAATGGAGATTTGATTTGCAATATAAAAGATACGATAAAGATTGATGGCAATATTTTTATGCATCTTGTTGAAAAAAATAAAGTTAAAAAAAAAATATCAATTCAAGATGATTTTCTAATTAAAGTTAATATCAATAGAAGAAAAAAAATAAGAAATAACCATTCGGCAACTCATCTTCTTCATGAATCGTTAAGAATAGTTTTAGGTGATCATGTTGGTCAAAAAGGTTCTTTGGTTAACGAAAAAAAATTGAGGTTTGATTTTACGTATAACAAAGCTTTAACAAATGAACAGATTCAAACAATTGAATCTATGATCAACAAAACAATCAGGTCAAATTGCAAAAGAGTTGAAAAATATATGCCAGTTAAAGAAGCTTTAAAAGATGGAGCTGTTGCATTATTTGGAGAGAAATATCCTGAAGAAGTAAGAGTAATTTCTTTCACATCAAAAGAAAATGATAACTCTATTGATTCAAAAGAATTATGTGGTGGAACACATGTGGATTCTACAGGTCAAATTGGTTTATTTAAAATTTTATCAGATTCATCTGTTGCTTCAGGTATTAGGAGAATTGAGGCTGTAACTGGGGAAGAGGCAGAATCCTTTTTTAATAAAAAACTTTTTCTTATTGAAAATATAAAGAGCCAGCTTAAAGCAACTGATGATAATATAATAGATAAAGTAAAATTGATTCAGACTGATTTAAATAAACTAAAAAAAGAATCTCATAATAAAATAACTTTTTCAAAAGATAAAATTTTAAATTTAAATCCAGCAATATATTTTGATTCTTTTAAAGGTGATTCAAAAGAGCTTAAAAATTTTTCTGATCAAATAAAAAAAAATTTTTCAAAAGGAATTATAGTTTTATTAAACAGTAACAATAATAAATTATCTTTGGTAGTTTCTATTACAGAAAATCTTCAAGAAAATTATGATGCTGTGGAAATATTAAAAAAGATTGTTAATTTTTTAGGTGGTAAAGGAGGGGGTGGAAGAAAAGATTTGGCTCAAGGCGGAGCACCCATGTCAGAAAAATTAGATGAAGTCGAAAAATATCTGGTAAAACTATTTTGACTCTAATTTTTTTCTTAAAGTTTTAAACATTTCATCTGTATTAATCCATTTCTGGTCGGGTCCTACCATTAACGCTAAATCCTTTGTCATGATACCTTTTTCTACAGTTGAAATACAAATTGATTCTAAATTTTCTGCAAAGGTTTTTAGCTCTGAATTTTTATCCAAATTAGATATATGTAATAAACCTCTTGTCCACGCAAAAATTGAAGCAATCGGATTTGTCGAGGTTTTTATTCCTTTTTGATGTTGTAAAAAATGACTTGTTACTGTTCCATGTGCTGCCTCAGTTTCAAGAATATTCCCATCTGGACTTTGAAGAATAGATGTCATAAGCCCTAATGAACCGTAACCCTGAGCAATTAAATCAGACATAACATCCCCATCATAATTTTTACATGCCCAAAGAAAACCTCCACTCCACTTCATTAAACATGCAACCATATCATCAATTAGTCTATGTTGGTAGGTGAGTCCATATTCGTCAAACTTTTTCTTAAATTTCTTTTCAAATAAATTGTCAAAAATATTTTTAAATCTTTCATCATACTTTTGAAGTATAGTATTTTTGGTAGATAAAAATAATGGTAGTTTTCTTTTTAGTGAAAAGTTGAAGCAAGAGATAGCAAAATCTTCTATTGAATTATCAACATTAAAATAACTTAAACCTACTCCGGAGGAAGTAAAATCGAAAATATCCTCATTAATTATTTCTTTTTTGTCAAAGCTTTCAAATCTTAATGAAAGTTTACCCTTTTTTTTTATATCAATTTCTTTTGACTTGTAAATGTCACCAAACGCATGTCTGGCCAAAACAACTGGCTCATCCCAATGGTTAACAAATTTGGGGATATTTTTTATAATAATGGGTTCTCTAAAGATTGTTCCATTCAAAATATTTCTAATTGTTCCATTAGGTGATGGATATTTTCTTTTAAGTTTATATTCTTTAACTCTTTTATCATCAGGAGTAATTGTTGCACATTTCACTCCAGTTTTATGTTTTTTAATTGCTCTAGCAGATTCAGTTGTAACTTCATCATTAGTTAAATCTCTATTTTTTATTCCAAGATCAAAACTTAACAGCTTAATATCAATAAATGGAGTGATTAACTGAGTTTTAATTTTTTCCCAGATTACATTGGCCATTTCATCTCCACTAATATCAACTATAGGGCTTTTAACTTTTATCTTTGGCATTTATTCTATTAAGTTCAATTTTTAGTTGTTTTAATTTACATAATTTAATATTTTTTTGTATTTCTTTATAATCTAAAAAGTTATTTTTATTAAAATGATTAAATAGTTTAAATAATGGATTCCAATATAAGGTATCATTTATAATAAAAATTTTTTTATTAATTTCACCTAGCAAATTTCTATTAATAACATCCAAAATTTCGCATAATGTTCCAATCCCTCCTGGAAGTGCTATAAAAACGTCTGATCTTTCAAACATTAACGAATTTCTATCAGGTAAATCTTCAGCAATTATTAATTCAGAATAATATTGCAATTTTTTTGAATTCTCATAAAGCTTTTTGGTAAAAACACTAGTTACATTACAATTATTTTTTATGACGATTTCTGCCATCTGGGCCATTAGTCCAGATTCAGTGCCACCAAAAATTAAATTGTATTTTTTTGATGCAAACCATTCAGAAAATTCTTTAACAAGAATAATATTTTTAGGATTATTACCTAATTTAGATCCTAAAAAAACTGCAACATTTAAAGTCATAAAAATAAATATGGTGAACTAATGGAATTAGTTATATTATTAGATTTATATATATTTATAAAATGAAAAAAGAAATTTTATTACTTTCAATTCTAGTTAGTGTTTCGATTTTAACTTATGTTTTTATCCCAACATTTGATTCTGAAAAAGAATCATTAAACCGGGAGTTAATCACTGAAAGAAAACTAGAAAAAAATATTCCTTTTGAAAATAATGTTGAACTTACTTTTGATATAGTAAGATTAAACCCAGATGGAAATGCCATTATCGCCGGCAAAACTATTCCAAACTCTGAGGTACTAATTTTTGATGGTAACGATAAGCTTGCAACAGTTCTTTCAGATTCTAATGGAGACTGGGTATGGATGAGTGAATCACCACTAAGTCCGGGTTTAAAAAGATTTAATTTAAAATCTTTTGTAGATGAAGATGTATTTGTTTCTGCAGAAAATGTTATAATATTAAGAGAAAAAAAAGATAATTTGGAATCAAGAATTATAAAGTTTAAAGATAGTACCGGGATAGAAATATTGAATAATAGTGAGATAGAATCTGGGTTGTCACTTGATATTGTAGAATTTAATGATAAAAATTCTTTGATCATAAGTGGAAGAACAAAACCTAACAATAAGGTTAAGATATTTCTTTCTAATGAATTTAAAATAAATACAACTTCTGATAAGTTAGGTAATTGGTCAGCAAAAATTTTAAATTTAAATTTTAAAGATTACGATTTGTCTGTAACAACAAATATTCAAAATCAAAAAATTAAATTGAAAACAAAAATATTTCATGAAAGGATCAATCCGGAAATTTTTTTAGAAAAAGAAATTGTTGTGCAAAACGGTAATAGTTTATGGAGAATAGCAAGGAAAACTTTAGGAGGGGGTATTTTCTATTCTGAAATTTATAAAAATAATATTAATAAAATTAAAAATCCTGATTTAATTTATCCTGGCCAGGTTTTTAATATACCAAATTTAGAAAATTAAATATGAATGAGAATAATCAAAAATATAACAAATTAGTTAATTTATTAGATAGTATAAAAAATAGTATCCCTCCAATAAATTCTGCTGGTTACCCTTTTATTCTTCTTTTTGTTTTAATTTCTTTAATTTTGTCAATGATATCAGATTTTTTGGGATGGACGGGTTTTGCTTTAACTATTTGGTGTGTTTATTTTTTTAGAGATCCAGAAAGAGTTATTCCAAGTAAAGAAAATATTTTATTGTCTCCTGCGGATGGAATAATATTAGATGTAAGTTTGGCTAAAAGTCCTGAAAATTTAAGTGATAAAGAAAATAAAGAATTACAAAAAATTTCTATATTCATGAATGTATTTAATGTTCATGTCAATAGGATCCCAATTTCAGGAAAGGTTTCTTGGTTGAAATATGTTCCTGGAACATTTCTTAACGCCTCTCTTGATAAATCAAGTGAAGATAATGAACGAATGATTACCAAGATAGAAATTTCAAAGAACACATATGTTTATGTTGTTCAAATTGCAGGTCTCATTGCTAGAAGAATTAAGTGTGATTTGTCTGAAAATCAACTTGTTAAAATGGGAGAAAGATTTGGTATTATTAGATTTGGTAGTAGAGTTGATATATATTTCCCAAAGAATTTTGAAACTTTAGTTGAAGAAGGACAAACATCAATATCCGGGGAAACAATTTTAGCAAATATAAAACTAGCAAAATCAAAATAATTTTTTGTAAAAAAATTTATTATGAAAAAATTGTCTTTAAGAAGCTTAATACCTAACTTATTTACCTTTATATCTCTTACATTAGGATTGACCTCATTAAAGTTTGCTATTGAGAATAAATGGGAAATTTCAGTCTCATTAATAGTTTTTGCTTCTTTTTTAGATAATATAGACGGAAAGATTGCCAGATTTTTAAAAGCAAATTCTAATTTTGGAGTAGAATTAGATTCTCTTTCTGACCTAGTAAGTTTTGGTGTTGCGCCAGCCTTGGTTATATATTTATGGTCTGAATCAATGGGAATTCAGGGAGTTTGGGCAATGGTAATATTTTATGCTATTTGTTCTACTTCTAGGTTAGCAAAATTTAATATTTTATCTCACCAAAGTGATTCCAGTGAAAAAAAAATAAAGTTCTTTTCAGGAATTTCTACTCCAGCAGCAGCTGGCTTTACTCTTTTACCTTTAATGCTATATTTTAGGTTTAATTTTGATTTTTTTTTAAATGAGTTTTTTATTAAGTTTTATTTAATAATACCTTCAATACTCATGATTTCTAATGTTCCCACTTATTCCTTAAAAGGAATTAAATTTGAAAAAAAACTCCTTCCTTTTATTATCATTTTGTTAGCAAGTTTTTTATCTTTGTTGCTTACAGATTTTTGGTTGGCGATGATTATTGTAATTATTGTATATTACCTGACAATTCCTCTAGCAATTATCAATTATAAAAAAGTTTAATTTCTGAATCTTTTTTCTCCAATCATTATTAAACAGGGGGTAATAACCAATGTTAGAACAAATGAAAACATAACTCCAAAAACAATAGCATTTGAAAGTTGAAGCCACCACTGTGAACTAGGACTACCAAAATTTATTTCCATTTCAAGAAAGTCAATATTAAGACCTATAGCCATTGGAATAAGACCGAAAAAGGTTGTTAAAGTGGTAAGCATAACTGGCCTAAGTCTTTGTGCCCCAGTTCTTAAGATTGCATTCTTTATATTTTCGCCCTTTTTTCTCAAATCCTTATATGTATCTAGAAGAACAATATTGTTATTAACAACAATCCCGGCTAATGCGATTATTCCAATCCCACTCATTATTATACCAAAGGGTTTTGCTGATAATAAAAGTCCAATCATTACCCCCATTGTAGAAAAAATTATTGCAGATAATATTATGAAACAAAAATAAAAACTATTAAAAGTTGCTATCAATATAACTGTAATTAAAAAAACTGCTATAAAGAAGGCTTTTATCAAGAAAGCTTTGGCCTCATTTTGATCTTCTTCTTGACCAGTAAAAATAATTTTTGACGAAATATTTCTATTTGCTGCAATTAATTTTTTTATTTCAATAATTTTGTTGGTTGCTAGTTCACCCTCAACAACATCAAATTTTATATTTTTAGATCTCACTAAATTGTACCTTGATAGATTTCCTGTTTTAGTTTTGGGTTTTCTCTCGATAAAAGAGCTAAGAGAGACTAGACCATTTTTACCTTCTATTGAAATTCTATCCAGTTCATCAAGGGTTCTGTATTTTTTTTCAAACCTTATTACTATATCCACTTCTTCATTACTATCACTAGGCATAAAATCAGTAACTTTAAGGCCATGAGTAAGCATTTGAATTGAGTTACCAATTAGTTCAATGTCAACTCCGTGCTGATCAGCTTTAACTCTATCAATTAATAATTCCCATTCAACTCCTGGAATATTTAAATCAGTATCTATATTTTTAACCCAGCTTTTATTTTTTAGTATTAGAAAAAGTTGTGATGTATCCTCTAGAAGTTTTATTGAATCATTATTTAAAATCTCAATTTCAATGTCCTTATCTTTTGGTGGTCCATCCATTTTTTCAATAAATTCAATGTATATTCCAGCAAACTTTTTTGTTGATTTTTTTAACTGATTAATAATTTCATTTGCTCTAGGTCTTTTTTTCCAATTAATTAGTTCAATTTTTATAGATCCAATTATATCCTCAGACTCACTTCTTTTTTCTCCTTTAACAAAACCACTGCGAGAATAAATATTTTTAATAAATTTATTTTTAAGAACTTCTACTTCTATTTTTTTTACTATTTTATCTTTCTCTATTGCGGAAAAATTTCCTCTTGCATGAATAACAATTTCAGCATAATCAGGTTCTATAGGAGGAAAAAATTCGAACCCTTTGCCAAATTTTAAATAGGCAGTTTGAATAAAAATTAATGAAGTAATCGTTAAAAATATAAGTTTTTTTGGATTCTCAAGAGTGTAATCCATTATTTTAATATATTTACCTTGAATACCTTTAATCTTTGTTAAATCACCCTTTTCAAGAAGATTAAGGTTATTTATTTGTTTTTCTGACAAACCCTTATCATTTCCTACAATTTGACCAACTACAGGTATAAAAATTAATGCCATTGTCAAAGAAGACATTAGAACTGCTAATAATGTAACTGGCAAGAAAAACATGAATTCACCGGCAATACCTGGCCAGAAAACTAGAGGAAAGAATGCAGCCAGTGTCGTAGATGTTGATGCAATAACAGGTATTGCCATTTGTTTGGCTGAAAGAAGAAAAACCTTTTTTTTACTAAGTCCCTCATTAGATCTTCTGTTCGCGTATTCCACTACAATAATGGCACCATCAATTAATATACCTACAGATAAAATTAATGAAAATAAAACTACAACATTAATAGTTATGTTAAAAAAACTGAGTACAATCATTGACATAAGAAAAGAAAAAGGAATTGAAGCGCTAACTAAAAATGATGATTTAATACCCATAAAGGAAAAGATTACAATGAAAACAATTAAGGAGGCTAAAATCACATTATTTTCTAAATCACTAACCATAGAAATAATTTTTTCAGATTCATCTTGAAAAAAGTCTATTTTTACAAATTCAGGAATATAATCTTTTTTAAGTACTAATTTTTTTATTTTTTCTATAACATCAATTATATTTTCACCTGTTCTTTTTGAAATCTCGAGGATAATTGCATTTTCTCCATTATTTCGCGCAAAACCAATTCTCTCTCTGAACGTATCTCTTATCTCTGCTACATCACTAAGTTTAATAACAGATTCATTATCTGATTTGATAGGAATATTTAATAAATCCTCTCTATTTTCAATTAAACTTGGAACCTGAACATTAAAACTTCCTTTTTCATTGCTTAAGGTTCCGGCCGCTATCATTAAATTACTTTTTGAAATTGCTGAAATCACATCTTTATTTGTTAGTCCGTAAGTTTCAACTATTCTAGGATTGACAATTATCTCAACAAGCCTTTCGTTATCACCAAGGGTTTTAACTTCTAGTACTTCTGAAATTGTTTCAATATCGTCTTTTAATCTTTTTGCTAATTTGTCTAATATTCTATTATCTATATCACCCGATATTGCAACTGCTAGTACAGGGAACCTTGATAAATTTACTTCAAAAATTCTTGGTTCTTCAGCATCTTCTGGTAGTTTATTTTTAATTAAATCAATCTTCTCTCTGGTATCTGCTAGTGCTTTAATAGAATTAAATCCAGCATCAAATTCTAAAATAATATTTCCACCTCCTTGGTAAGAATTAGATGAAATTTTTTTCAACCCTTCAATGTTTTTTAATTCTTTTTCAATTGGTTTTACAAGAATTCTTTCAGAGTCATTTGGAGAGATACCTTTGTGAATTAGTGAAATATAAATTACAGGTAAGCTTATGTCTGGGTCGGATTCTTTAGGAAGTGAATTGTACTGATATGTACCAAAAATAATCAGAAAAAAAAGAATCGTTATAATCAATTTTGAAGAGCTAAATAATTTATTGAACATCATCCTCAATTTTAAAATTTACTTCTTCACCATGAATTACATATTCATTGCCCTGAGTAATTATAAAAATTTCATTATTTAAAAATTCATTTTTTACTTTAACCCAATAACCATTTCCAGAGTCACTTAAAATTTCTAAAGGAAGAAAATTAACTTTTTCTTTATTTAATATTTTTATTCCGAGTATACCTTGATTATTTAGAGCAATTAACGAAGAGGATATAAAAAATGCTTCTTCACTTTTTGTTCCAACTTCAATTTCAGTTGATAAACCACTAATTATTCGATTATCTTTATTTTTCAACTTGATTTGAATTTTAAAATTTCTGGTTAACTCATCTGCAGTCTTTGAAATATAATTAATAAATCCCTCATATCTTTTTCCCGAAATAGTTATGATTGCTTTCTGATTCTGCTTTAAGTTTTTAATTTCTTTTTCAGTTACATTTAACGTAATGAATATTGGATCAAGATCTACAACTTTAAGGATATGATCACCTTTTTTTAAATAATCTCCTAACTCAACAAAACTATCTTCTACAATACTATCAAATGGGATGTAGATTTTTGTGTTATTAAGCTCAACTTGACTTTTTTCATAAAGTGCTAAAGCGCTTTCAAAATTAGTTCTAGATTCACTAAGTTTTACTTCTGATCTAAAACCTTTTTCAAATAAATTTTCTGCAACTTCATATTCTTTTTTTCTTTGACTCAGCAAAGCTTCCATTTCTTTTAATTTTGCTACCTTGTCTTCAGGGTCGATTAGTATTAACTGAGTACCAGCTTTATAAAATTTACCTTTCTCAAAAGTTTTACTAGCAATCTTTCCTTCAACTTGAGATTTTATAATTACTATTCTGGAGGCTTCTGTGTAACCACTAAATTTTAGTTTATTAACAAATTTCTTTTTTTTTAGTTTTTTAACCAAAACCTCTTTTTTAGCATCAATCAATGCAATTGAGTCATTTTTTGGATCTTCTTTAAAAATTAAGAAAATTGTCAATGATATGAGAATTAAGCTAGTAATTATTATTTTCATAAAAACACAGAATCTTACTAATATTGATTAAACTAGTTATAATTAATAATATAGAAATATATTTTTTAAAGTCTTGTAATATTGAAAAAAAACAAAAAAGTTGGAGCTATTGACATTGGTAGCCATAATTGCAGGCTCATGATTGTTGAGAAAAGAGGAAATTTTAAAAAAGTAGTTTTTAATCATTCAAAACCAACAAATTTGATAAAAAACTTATCTTTTAACAATGAATTCAATGCATCAAATATATCGAAAACAGTTGATTGTCTAAAATTCTTTAAAAGAAAGCTTAGTCAATTTAATGTTTTGAAGTATAGATGTGTTGCCACTGAAGCTTGTAGAACAGCAATTAATTCAGAATTTCTTTTAAAAAAAGTTAAAGAAAGTTCAAACATAGATATTGATATCATTTCCTCTGACGAAGAAGCTAGATTATGTTTGAAAAGTTGTAAAAGATATCAAAACAAAATAAAAACCATGGGATTTTTATTCGATATTGGTGGAGGAAGTACAGAAACTACTTTTTTTAAAACTAACCCTGTTCATTTTTCTACAACCTCTATTTCTTATGGTGTAATAAACCTCCCAGAAAAAATTGAAATCTTTGGTGAGGATTACATAAACAAAAAAATAAACGATCACTTAAATTTTTTTTACAATTCTAACACACAAAAATCAAAAAAATTTGTTGCTATTGGATCTTGTAGTACTGTTACTACTTTATGCTCGATTTTTCAAAATCTTCCATTCTTTGATTTAAAAAAAATTGAGGGATTTGAAATGAATTTTCAAGATATTTTAGATACTATGAATTATATAAAAAACCAAAGTAATGTTGATTTAAAAAAACATCCGTGTGTTGGGGGGAAATATAAATTACTGCTAAATGGTGTAAAAATTATGACTAAGCTAATGGAGATAATTCCTATAGAAAAAATTATTGTCACACAAAGAGGATTGAGAGATGCAATTATTGATGAACTTTAGATTTTATGAAATTTAAATTTAATAAAAATCATAAAAAAGACAGTGCAAGATGGCTTAGGAGACATTTTAATGATGAATATTTTCAAAAATCTAAAGTTGATGGATTTAGATCTCGTTCATCTTACAAATTAATCCAGATAAATGAAAAATTTTGTTTTTTAAATTCAAGAAAAAAAATTTTAGATTTAGGTTGTTCACCTGGAGGATGGTTGCAAGTAACAAAAAAATTTTGTCCAACAAATTCCAAAATAATGGGAATTGATAAATTATCAATGAAGTCAATACCGGGGGTTTTTTTCCATAAAGGTGATATTTTTGATGAAAAAGTTAATGATCATATAAAAACTTTTTTTAATTCAAAAATAGATTTATTGATGAGTGATATGTCTCCTAATTCTACAGGCAATAAAAAAGTTGATCATTTAAGAATAATTTCCTTAGTAGAAAAAGTAATTGATATTTCCGATGAGATTTTAGACAGTAATGGCGTCTTGGTATTAAAAATTTTTCAAGGGGGAATGCAAGGAGAGCTAGAAAAAAAAATTCATAAATTATTTTTGTCAAAACAAAATTTTAAACCGAAAGCTTCTAGACCTGAATCACCTGAATTGTACCTTATTGCAAAAAAAAAATAATTTAAATAATTAGTTTAAAAATTTTATCTATTAGTTTAGATTATTTTATGAAATATTTAAAAGAAGCATTAACATTTGACGACGTTTTAATTCTTCCCTCAAAATCATCAATTAAACCGTCAAATTCAAATGTTTCGTCATATATAACAAAAAATATTAAGTTAAATATACCTTTAATTTCTGCTGCAATGGATACGGTTACGGAGTCTTCTTTGGCTATTAAAATGGCTCAGATGGGCGGATTAGGAATTATTCATAAAAATTTCGATATTTTAAAACAGTCTGAAGAAGTCAATATTGTCAAACGCTTTGAATCTGGGATGGTTGTTAATCCCTATACTATTCATCCTGATGATCTTCTATCAGATGCATTGAATATTAAAGAAAAATATAATATTTCAGGAATACCAGTTGTGAAAAGAGAAACTAAAGAATTAGTTGGAATTCTTACTAATAGAGATATTAGGTTTGCTACAAACCAAAATCAAAAGGTTGAATCTTTGATGACAAAAGAAAATTTAGTTACTGTTCAAAAAGATACATCCATGGAACAAGCAAAAAAACTTCTCCACAAACATAAAATAGAAAAACTATTAGTGGTTGATAAAACTTATAGGTGTATTGGTTTAATCACTGTTAAAGATATTGAAAAAGCCCAAAGATTTCCAAATGCCTCAAAAGATCAAATGGGACGATTATTAGTCGGTGCAGCTGTTGGTGTTGGACAACAACAAGGGATTGAAAGAGCAAAATCATTAATTAAAGCAGGAGTTGACATTATAGTAATTGATACAGCTCATGGTCATACAAAAAATGTAATAGATACTCTAAAAGCATTAAAAAAATCTTTTCCTAAAACTCCTGTAGTTGTTGGAAATGTTGCTACAGCAGAGGCTGCAAAAGATCTTATAAAAGAAGGTGCAGATTCTATTAAAGTAGGTATTGGTCCAGGCTCAATATGCACAACTAGAATAGTCGCTGGAATTGGCGTTCCTCAGCTTCATGCAATATCAGAAACTTATAAGGTAGCAAAAAAAAATAATATTCCGATAATTTCTGATGGTGGTATAAAGTTTTCAGGGGATATAGCAAAGGCAATTGCTTTTGGTGCAGATATTGTGATGATAGGTTCACTTTTTGCGGGCACAGATGAATCTCCAGGAGAAATATTTCTCTCCAATGGAAGAACTTATAAGTCTTATAGAGGTATGGGATCTTTAGGAGCAATGGGAAGAGGATCAGCAGATAGATATTTTCAAGAGGAAGTAACTAAAGATGAAAAATTTATTCCAGAGGGTGTTGAAGGTCGCGTCCCCTACAGAGGTCCTGTCGAAAAAGTAATTGAACAACTTATTGGAGGGCTCAGAGCTTCAATGGGCTACACTGGTAACAAAAATATAAAAGAATTTAAAAAGAATACTAAATTAATAAAGATTACTCAGGCTGGTTTAAGCGAAAGTCACGTTCATGGAATATCTATAACAAGAGAGTCTCCTAATTACCAAATAAATAAATGAAAGAAACTATTCTCATTGTAGACTTTGGATCTCAGGTTACAAAGCTAATTGCAAGAAGAATTAGAGATTTTGGTGTTTTTAGTATAATTATTCCATTTCAAAAATTATCAAAATTAAAATTTTCAGATAAAAATATAAAGGGAATAATTTTTTCAGGAGGCCCCAGTTCAGTAGTTAATGAAAAAGCACCTTGTGTTCCTAAATTTTTATATGACTTAAACATTCCTATTCTTGGAATTTGTTATGGATTACAATTGATATGCAAAGATTTTGGAGGTGAAGTAAAGTTCTCTAAAAACAGAGAATTTGGAAAAACAAAAATTAAAATTTTGAAGGACTCACCACTTTTTAAGCAGGTGTATTTTCTTAATAAAGAATACAAAGTATGGATGAGTCATAGTGACAAAGTAATAAAAATGCCTAATCAATTTAAAACAGTTGCTAGTAGTGAAAACTGCAAAGATGTAATAATACAAAATTTAAAAAAGCAAATATTTGGTGTACAGTTTCATCCTGAAGTGGTTCATACTCAAAAAGGAACAAATCTTCTCAAAAACTTTGTTTTTAAAATTTGTAAATGCCAAAAAGTCTGGTCTATGAATATTTTTAAGAAAGAAATGATCCAAAAAATTAAGCAAGAGGTTGGCGATCATAAAGTATTATGTGGACTTTCTGGTGGAGTTGATTCAACAGTAACAGCAGTATTAGTTCATCAAGCTATAGGAGACAAGATTCAATGTGTTTTTGTTGATACAGGTTTAATGAGAAAGAATGAAATTAATAATATAAGAGAGCTATTTACCAAAAATTTTAACATACCGTTACAAGTTATCGATGCTTCAAAAATATTTTTTAAAAAACTTAAAGGGGTAAAAGATCCTGAAAAAAAAAGAAAAATAATTGGTCAGCAATTTATAAAAATTTTTGAAAAGTTTGCTGAATCAAATAATAATTTTAAGTATTTGGCCCAAGGAACATTATATCCAGATGTAATAGAGTCTTCCTCACAAATAGGTAACTCTAAAGTTACTATTAAATCGCATCATAATGTAGGTGGTTTACCAAAAAAGATGAAATTACTTCTATTAGAGCCTCTAAAGGAACTTTTTAAGGATGAAGTAAGGTTGTTAGGTAAAGAGTTAAATATATCTGACAATTTCGTTTCTCGTCACCCTTTTCCAGGACCTGGTCTGGGAATCAGAGTTTTGGGTGAAATAAATAAGAATGATGTAAAAATATTGAGAGAAGCAGATGATATTTTTTTAAAACTAATAAAGAAATACGGTTTGTACAGAAAAATTTGGCAAGCTTTCTGTGTATTATTGCCGGTTAGAACAGTTGGAGTTATGGGGGATGGCCGAACATATGAAAAAATATGTGTTTTACGAGCAGTTACTTCTGTGGATGGAATGACAGCAGAGGCTTTTAAATTTTCTCATGAATTTTTAGAAATGTGCAGTAATGAAATTGTAAATAATGTAAAAGGAATTAACAGAGTATGTTATGACCTTACATCAAAACCACCTGGTACAATAGAATTTGAATAATGTAAGTAATTTAAATAAATATGAATTAAAGTAATTTAATTGATTGTGAAGAAGTAATTGTGAGTTAAATAAATTTAAATGTTAAAAAAAATTAGGAAAAAATTTAAATCCTCTTTTTTGTATGAATTTTTTTTGAATATTATTGGGGTTTATCATAAGTCTTATTCAGAAAGTTTTGGTGAGGATCTATTTGTTAAATATTTTTTTAGGGATATTAAGAAAGGATATTATGTAGATATTGGTTGCAATCTTCCAAAAAGCCGATCACTTACTTTTTTACTTTATAAAGCAGGATGGAAAGGGATAAAAATTGATATCTCAAAGAGGTCTATAGATTTAAATAAAATTATAAGAAAAAAGGATATTAATTTAAATATTTCTGTTGGTTGCGAGGAAAAGATGGTTGATGCATTCATTTTTTATAATAATTGTTCAATGAATACAGTTGACAATAATTTTAAAAGATACACTCAAAAAAGTGTTAACAAAAAACCTGAAATTTATAATATTCAGCAAAAAAAATTGGATTCAATTTTAGATCAGTACAAACTTCCAAAAATTAACTATTTAAACATAGATGTAGAGGGGAGTGAAATTGGAGTATTGAAAGGTTTTTCTATAAAAAGGTTCAATCCTGACCTTGTTTCGATTGAAATTCATGATAGGGATTGTCCCCCAACAAAAAACAAAGTTTATAAATTTTTTATTTCAAACAATTATAAACTTATATCAATTTATGGATGGACATATTTTTTTTCGAAAAAACTTAATGAAGAAATTCATTTCAGTCAGAAGGTTTAATTTCTTTATTTTCAATATAAATTTTTGTAGCCATTATACTTAAAATAAAAAAATAACTTCCTTGCCACCAACCAAGCCAAAAGGAAAAATTAACAAAAGAAGCTCCCCAAAAATAGGCATTAAAAAATAACAAGAAATACTTTTGATAATTAGTTGAAATCTTATAAATTTCTAAATTTAGAAAGAATATAAATAAGATAAAAGATAAAGCACCTATAATTCCAACGTCTAAAAGGAGTTCTATTAAGAAGTTGTGTGGATGGCTTGGTATAAAAGGCATAGTTCCAGTTTGAGGGTGCCCAATCTTTTTTTGACTTCCTTCTAGAAAATTTGACGTATCAGGTCCGTAACCCAAAAAAGGCCTTTCCTTAAATTTTTCAAGACTAAAACCCCAAATAAATTGGCGGTGAGCGTCAACTAATTTTACTGGTATTTCAAAAGTTTGGTTTTTAATGGAATTTTCATCAAATTTGTTGGGTAAAATATTACTTGCCTTGTATAAAATGATAGGAGAAATTGTTAAGAAAATTGTAAATATAAATTTATTAGAAAGTTTGAGCCTTGAGTTCAAAAAAAATAGTAAACATATTATTAATCCAGACAAAATGCCAAGAAAAGGTGCGTTAGAATTTCCATAAAAAAGTGCTGGAAATAAAATTAAAATGAATGCGTAATTAACTTTTTTTTTATTAAAAAATGGAAGTAACAGTACCAACGGAGTTATTATATTTAATATACCCTTAAACTTTTTAACTTCAAAAGCACTAATTTGATAATTCCAAAAATTGTATATAAATATTGTTAGAACGTTAATTATAATTGAAATAACAAGGAATTTCTCAATCATTTGATAATCTATGTTTTTTTTTTTTTAAAATAAAAAAAATGTTTAAACCAAGTAAAATAAATATTGTTAAATAAATTAGTACAGGTATTGATCTGTCAATTAAAATTGAGATTAAAGTTGATATTGAAAAAAGTGAAATTGTAAGGTAAAAAAAAAAATTCACTTTTTTAGCTTTAAATGCAAAGTTCAAATTCAAAGGTCTATTTGATATCATTAGTAAGATTATTCCTAAAATAATAGCAAAACCAAAATAGATCTTATTTATTAGTAAAAAAGTATAACTAAAACCTATTAAAATATAAGATAATTGATTTAGTAATGTCATTTCTTAGAAAATTTTATTAGTAATAAGTAAGACTATACTCCAACCAACAAGAATAGAGATAATAATAAAAATTAAGAATTTTAGGAATAACATTAAATTTTCAAAAAAAAAACTTTTGTCAAATCTTTTGAATAAAAAAAAACTTATATCAAAAATTTTCTTTACAATAAAAATGAATATAGCTCCTATTATAAAATATATGCAGAACTTTAGAATAACAAAGTAAAAGCCTATCTGCTCTTTTATGGAGATTAGATAATCAAACATAATTATTTACTTTGTGATTTTTCTAAACTTTCGCAAGATGAGCACAATTTGTAGTCAATTCTATTTTTTGGATAGATTGTACCTAACTCATCTGAAAAAACCCAAAAGACTGAGCCACATTTTTGACACTCAATCCATATCTTTTCCATTAACTAGTTGGATTTAAGTTTGTCCAAAACTTTTGCAAAAACATTCTGTAGATCCTCTTTCTTTACTTTTTTCGGATCAACCTTAATTTTTTTTTTAGCCATTCTAATATCCCCTTTAGTGTTATATCATTAGGTGAGTTTGAAGTTTATCAACAAAGTGAAGGTTTTGAAACAATTTATTGAAAAAATTAAATTTTGTACAAAGAATGAGGAGTTTCTGGATATAACTAGCGAAGTAAAGGGTTATGTTCACAATTCGAGTATAAAAAATGGTATTTTAAACTTATCTATTTTGCATACAAGTTGCTCTCTGATGATTCAAGAAAACGCTGATTCAACGGTTATTCTTGATATAAAAAGTTTTCTAAATAAAATTGCACCAAAAGAAAATAACTATTTGCATGATACCGAAGGACCAGATGATATGCCAGCTCATATAAAAAGTATGATTACTCAATCAAATTTAACTTTAAGTATTAATAATAAATCATTAGTTCTTGGTGTATGGCAAGGAATTTTTTTGCTTGAACACAGGTTAGGAAAAAAAAAAAGAGAAATACTATTACATATTTTGGGAGAATAATTGTGGTATTATTAAAAAGTGAGATTTGTGAATTTGGAAAAAAATTACCTAGTTTCTCATTAAAAAATATTGATGATATTTATTATAACCAGGAAATGATTATTGGTAAGAAAGGAACTTTAATTTTTTTCATATGTAATCATTGTCCCTATGTTAAAGCTATAATCACTAAATTAGTAGATACTGTGAAAGAGTTGAAGAAAGTAGGGATTAATTCAGTTGGAATTATGCCAAATGACTTTGTAAAGTATCCTGAGGATAACTTTGAAAAGATGAAAGCTTTTTCTAAAGAAAATAATTTTGATTTTCCTTATCTTTTAGATGAGACTCAAAATGTGGCTAAAGATTTTGGAGCAGTTTGTACACCTGATTTTTTTGGTTATAATTTTAAAAATGAATTACAATACAGAGGTAGATTATCAGAGATGAAAGGGTTGGAAATTCAGAATGAGAAAAATGAATTGTTAAATGCAATGAAATTAATTGTATCAACAAATAAAGGTCCCTTGAACCAGTTTCCAAGCGCGGGATGCTCCATTAAATGGAAAGCCGATATATAGTAAAATCAGGTAGAAAATTATGCTAAACCTCTCATTGATAAGACATGGAAAATCTAATTGGAATGTTGTTGACACAGATGATCTTTCAAGGAAAATTTCTAAGATCGGCGAATCAAAGACAAATATACTTGGCAATTTTCTACAAAAAGAAAAAATTTATTTTGATGAAGTTTTTTGCTCACCAGCAAAAAGAACAAAACAGACTCTAGAGATTATAAACCAATACACCCCCTTTAAACCAAAGATTCAATTTATTGATGACTTATATCATGCTTCAGGTAAGGATATCTTCGATACCGTAATGATTTGTGCAACAAAAAAAAAGGTACTAGTTGTTTCTCATGAGCCTTTACTTTCAATGTCAATAGAAAATTTCTTTAAAGGCAGTAATAATAAAAATTTTTTGAATGCAATAGAAAAATTTAATACCTCTGCATTTTTTAATGTGAGTTTTGAATGTAAAAATTAGTATGAAATTCAAGGATCAAAAAGTTTTATTAATTTTTTTGTAAGACCAAATGATATCAACTTTTGATAAGTTGATATTATTTCTTAAAGCTATTTTTTGTAAAAATTAAAATGTTGCTAAATATGCTTCAGTACATTTTTTATTCTTAGTAATCATTGAAAGTGAATTACCTTGTGATTCTTTAAATTCAGAGATTATCTTTTCGTTCTGTGATATAAGTTTCAAGACAGTCTTCCTGTGATTTGTATAATCATAATTTTTTTCATTCATATCTGTGATAATCTTTTTTCTCAATTTGTCTAGATGATTAATTTTTTCGAATTGTCCTTCTGAGATCATTAAAGATATTTGATTCGATATCTTTTCTAACTTATCAAGCTGGGAATTAACAGTATTTGACTCAGCGTTATGCATTTTTTGATACCTTTGAAACAGTAAAAATGTCCTCGAGTGCAGTAATTGCCTTTTTAGCTCCATCTATTACCTGTTCTTTAAAACATTTGATTAGTTGTTGTCTACAGTATTCATAAATTTGAAAAAGTTTTATTGCCAAATTTTCCCCTTTATCAAAATCTAAAGTTGTTTGTAATGTATAAATAATAACGAGCGATCTACTAAAATATTTAGTTCTTACTTGTCTTTGGCTATCGATACCAGTAGATAAAATAACTTTATCCATTGACCTTCTTAGTTCTCCAACCATTGTTTTTACAATTGAGATTGGATCTTGAGATTGAATTGCTGATTTCTCTGAGTTTTTATAAAAATTTTTTGCTTTATTAAAATTCTTCAAAGTGATACCTTATTTTCATGGTTAATCCGTTAAATTCACCTTATAGCCCGGAAAATATTAATCACCGGACAGAGTTTGAGAATGGTACTGCAATTGGTATGCCACCAATAAACTTTGGTGAGAGAAAAAATACGCCAGTTTCAAACATAAATAGTCTTAATACATATTCCCCCGAACATAACCCGATAAGAAGGTATAATAAGAATTTAGCCCCTTCCAGTGTACTTACAGAGGCTTTCTTTAAGTCAAGAATTTTATCAAACCCAGTTTACATGCATAATGAGGCTGCAACGAGATACCAAATGATTTCAAAAGTATTTTTTTCTAGCGATGATATAAAAACAAATTTACTAAGGGTTGCTTAGTCTTCGTGTTCATGTTTTTGTTCTTCCTTAGTTATTTTTAAGTATATTTGAAATAGATCACCTTCAGTAACAACACCTATAATTTGATTGTCTTCATTAACCACGGGTATAGATTCTCCAACAAACGTTTTACATTTTTCTATAGATTGATAGATGTTATTTTTTTCTTTCAATTTTAAAAAATCATTTTTTTTTAAAGTATTTAAAGGATTTTTTGAATTTTTTTGCTTCAGAAGACTGTGCAGTTCAAATTTATTAATTAATTTTTTATCAGCATCAACTAAATAACTTTCACTTTTTTGCGATTTAACCATTTTTTTTATTGCTTCATTTAAGTTTATTGAAGATGGCAAACTACAAAAGTCTTGATGAGCAATTCGAGATATGGATGTTTCTTGAAGCTTAATATTCTCTCTACCAATTTTAAGGTCAATTTTTTTATTAAGAAGAACTTTGTCAAATACCGATTGTCCAATTACTTTATAAGATACTAATGAGGCAAAGACAATACTAATTCCTGCAACTAAAGTTGCCTCATAATCTGAAGTGAGTTCTAGTATAATCATCATGTTTGCAACAGGTCCACCTATAACGCAACTTGCAAAAGCAGACATTGACGCAACTGTCAGCAAATTTAAGTCTAGATTAGGATTAATATGTTGAAAAAGAAAACCTAAAATGACTCCGATACTTGCCCCGAGAAAAAGGGCAGGGGCAAACACTCCTCCAATTAACCCCATACGAAGGCATAAAACGGTTAAAATTAATTTGAATATAAAAAAATAAATAGCATAGTTTAAAGCTATTTTGCCTTGTATCATATCACGAATTGATTCTGTCCCTAATCCAATTACTTGTGGTAAATAAACTGATACCAAACCACAAATTAGACCAGCAATGGCTGGCTGAAAAATAGGTTTTATTTTAGAGATATTTGGGAAATATTTTGGGTGAGTTAGTCCATTCATATAAACAATAGAGAGTAAGCCACAAATAATTCCCCCTATTATAAAGAAAGGTAGATCATATAAAGATTCAATATCACCAACGCTTCCTAAAAAAATAGGCTCAATTCCAAATACATTTTTTGTGAATACAAAAGAAATAAAGGATGCTACTAAAATTGGTGCAAAAGAAGCCATTGATTGATGACGAAGAATTACTTCTCGGGCAAAAATTAAACCAGCTAAAGGAGCACCAAATCCTGAAGAAATTGCTGAAGCAACACCTGCACCAACTACAATATCGTATTGAGCTTTTTTGGGAAATAAATTATTTATTTCTGCTCCAATTGTTGCCCCAAAGTGAACAAGCGGACCATATTGTCCTACCGATCCACCTGCAGAAATTGAGAGAATTGATGAAAAAGAACTTAAAAAACCTGATTTTATATCCAGAGGTTTTTCATCAGAATGAGTTGCTAATATTACATCTGGTGGACCATGCCATCTACTACCCAGTGCATATTTTCGAAGAAAACCAACAAGCAAACCAACAGAACATGGAATCAAAACTATAAAAAGTAAGAAACTTCCAGTATTTGTAAATAAAGAATCAAAACCCGTAAAATTTAATTCAGGGTTTCTAAAAACATTTGTTAGAAATTTTACTAAACTTATAAAACCATAAACACTTATGGATGTAACTATTCCAATAACTGAACCTAAAAATAGTGTTATGATTATTGATAAAAACATAAATTACCCTCCTTAAAGTATAACGTTAGAGGGTAATTTTACTAAGCTAAAAATTTATAAGGAATTAAATAACCCTTTGCTCTGGTGGTATTCCATCCCAAGCATCTTTAAGATCATTTGCTATTTTATAAGCAGGCTGAACATAGTTCATATCGTTGTTATCTTGAATTCTTTTACTCATGTATCTGATAAATCTATATAGCCAATTTAAGTCCTCAGCAATTTTATTTCCACTCTCTAAATCTAAACAAGTTTGAAGCGTAAAAACAATTTTAGAAATTTTTTCTGCCTTCTCTTTTGACTTATTTGTAACAGAAAGATCTTCGAAGAGGATTTTTTTTAAATCATCAATTTCATCAACTAGCCCTTTGAACATTCTTTGAATAATCTCATATTTAGTGAGTTTATCTTTTTCAATTGTATCGTCTAAAAGTTCTGACTTATTTTTAAGTTTGGTTTCTTTTCCAGCTATTTCTCTGTAATTATCCATTGTTCCACTAACCTTTCTTTAATTTATTAGTAATGTAAACGACTTAGATTTTTTTTGTTTAGGCTAATAATTTAAGTTTTTCTATTTCTTCAGTATTGGCTGTTGCAACCATAGCTAAGGCATAATTTTTAATAAGAGATTGTTTTGTTATTTTTGCTGTTTCCTCAGCAAAATCTGTATCTTGAAGGTTTGAAGCTGCTTCCAGTAAGTGAGCTGCTGTGGTTGAAGCAACATTTTGATATGATCTTAATGATGTTAATCCTCCAGCAACATTGCCAAGTGATTGAGTAATTTCACCAAGAGTTGTATCCATTGAATTGTTCGAGTTTGTTGCATCATTTATATCAGTTGCTGCAATTCCGGTAGTAGTTTTAATTTGTTGGGTGTTACCTGCGTCATTTATTCCAATATTGAAGGTTCGAGCAGAGGTAGCTAAAACATTTATACCATTAAAGGTAAGTGAACTCACCACAGAATCTATTGTGTCACTGATTGCTACTGCTTCAGCGTTTAAAGCTGCGGTATCAGATGAAGTATTAGTTGATTGCGTATCGGCAATACCCACCTCTTTTAGCCTGGTAGCTAGATTATTTAATTCCAATAAAGCTGATTCAGCTAATTGTAATAATGCAATACCCGCATCAGAATTATTAGCTGCAGCCTTGAAACTCTCAGCTCTTGCCGTTAATGAGTTTGCCATTGACTGTGAGCTTGCGTCATTACCTCCAAGAACTCTTAAACCAGTGGCAACTCTTGATATAGAATCATGTAATGTTCTTGTTATTTTTCTTAAACTACCAATTGGTATAGCACTGTGAGAAGGTATCATTAAGTTTGACAAAATTAAACTCCAAATAGATTTTAACGACAGCTTTTCTTTTTTGTTAAATTGGCACAAAAATTGAAGGTTTATTCTAGTAATTACAAAAGGATTATTATGAAAGTTAGATCAACCGATAGTTTAGAAAACGATTTAAAAGAGTGTTTAACAAACCCTCATACAAGCCAAAACCTTAGTCAAGCTGTAAGCTTAGCTGAACAAATAATTAAATTTGATAAAAATAGCAATTATGCAAATTATGCTTTAGCACTTCATGAATTAGCTTTAGCTAATAGGTCTGCACCAATGGTTGATTATACAAAAGCAGAGCAAGTTTTAAAAAAAATTATTAATATAGATCCTAATTTCATTGAAGCATACCTAATGCTAGTGAAAATATATAAAGAAGTTGATAAAAATGAAGAATATAAAATTTTATTAAAAGCTAACAAGCAATTCAAAGATCATTATCTTATCATGTTTGATTTAGCTAATTTAATGACTTTTAAAACAGGAGAGAAAGAAAAGGGAGTAGAATTATACGCAAAATGTGTCCAAAAATTACCAATGGTTGATTCAGCTTGGGCTGCATTAGGAACAGCATATTGTTTTACTAGACAATTTGATATGGCAATGAAGTCATTCGATACAGCGTTAGCAATAAATCCTGAAAATATACCCTCAATTTTAGGTAAAGGCGTTGTTCATTTTGAAAATTCAAATTTTGCAGAGGCAAGAAAATATTATGAGAAAGCACTTGTAATTGATAAAAATTCATTTTGGGGTAATTTTAATCTTGGTTTACTTACATTATTAGAGGGAAATTTTCTAAAAGGTTTAGAAGTATTCGAGAAAAGGGACAAAGATCAATATTTGGAAAAATACGGTGGTAAATTTTTACCGGAACTAACAAAAGATGAAATTAGGGAAGGTTCAAATCAAGAAATTGTAGTTTTAAGAGAACAAGGTTTGGGTGACGATGTTATGTTTTCACGATACCTCCCTTTATTTAAAGATTTGGGTTATAAGGTAACTTATGCTTGTTCACCTGAATTAAAAGATTTTTTTGAATTATCTCCAGATCTTGATGATATAAACTTAACAAGTAATATCCCTGATATTAGACATTTTGACTATAGAATTTTTTTGATGAGTTTGCCTTGGATTTTATCAGACAAATATAAAAAGAAATTGAACCAGCCTTTAAAAATAGATTTAAGTAGGCTTGATGATACTAGTTTGAAAATACCAAATAAAATTCAAAAAGTAATAAAGTCTAAAAAATTAAAAGTGGGTATTTCATGGAGTGGGTCTCCGAAGCATATGAGAGATTTTTGTAGAAGTATAGACTTAGAAATTTTTAGTAAGATTTTTGAAAACACTGATGTTGAGTTTTTTGTACTTCAAAAAGTTATAAAAACAAAAGAAAAAAGTTTTTTAAAAAAATATAAGAATGTTCATAATTGTTCTGACTATCTCGATAATTTTATTGATACAGCAAACTTCATTAATAAAATGGATATCATTTTTTCAGTAGACACATCTTTGGTCCATATGGCCGGTACAATGAACAAGACAACATACCTTCTTTTACCAAAAGTTCCTGATTACAGGTGGGGTCTGGAAGGAAACCAAGATTGGTATCCTTCGGTAAAAGCATTACGTCAAAAAGATGTAGATAACTGGAGTTACCCTTTAAAAGAATGTCAAAATCTTCTTAAGAAGTCATTAAGCAGCAGCAAATGAAATTTTTGACCATCCTTCATTAATTTCAGCAGTCACTTTTTCTGCACTATTAAGATAGGAAAAGTCGTTTTCATCTATTACTCTAGCAACAGCAAATCTTATATGCTTATAAAGATGATCAAGGTTAGAAGCAACTTCGCCACCACCCTCGATGTCCAATGATTTTTGCAATGCTATAGCAATTTTAGATATTCTTACAGACTTTGTTTTTATTTTCTGAGCACTAACTCCTAGATTTTGATAATCCATTAGTTCCTTAATATCTTTGTGCATAGCTTCTAAAAGTTTTTGAATGAGAAGTATCCCATTCTTTTGTTTTTTTGAAATTATATTGTTTTCTTTTTTTTCCATTACAACATCCTTTTTTAAAGTTACTATATCCTTCTAACGACTTATTTTGTATTTGTTTAATGCTTAAAATTTTTATTGCTTTATCAACTTTCAATAGGAAAACAGTTACATCTCTTTGTTTAGAAAATTTAAAAAAAATTGTTGAAAAAGATAATTACTCACTTCTTTCTATTTATGATGATGCCTCAACAAGTTACGATATAGAATATTTAAAAAAATTCTCTGATAATGTACTTAGATTTCCTAAAAACGGGGGAATTGAAAGATCCAGAGCACGCTCTGTGAGAGACTTTATTTATATTTATGAAAATTATGATCTTTTTTACATGACTGATAATGACACCATTCATGACCCAAATTTTTTGAATATTTTGAGGACTATTTATCAATCATCATCCAGTGGGTTTGAGAAAAAATTACCTATAGGTTTATTTAATAGTGTTTTTCATACACAACCAAAAAATATATTACATGAAAATGAAATGATTTCATTGAGACACACTTGTCCTGGTGTTAGTCAATGTTTCAATAGAAACATGGTAGAAAAAATTGTAAAATTTATTGATAAAAATCCTATCTACGAAACTTTATACGGCTTTGATTATTATTGGCCTGCTTGTCTAAATTTGCCTTTTATTCAAACAAAAACCTCATATCTTGAGCATTTTGCAAGGGATAAGCTTGAAAAAGGTCTGCATTCATCTTTGTCTAATGATCCAATGGTTGACTTTGATAGAGACAGGGCTTTATCGCCCACACCGTACTTAAAAAAAATACGAAAAAAAATAATAAAAAAAATCTTGCAGGATTAATCTTTTTTGGTTTCTAACATTGATGTCAACATATTTCCAGTTTCTTGAAATGTTGCTATCGTAGATTCCATGGCTGAATATTGTCTTGCATATCTCTCTGTTAGTTTGGCTATTCTATCTTCAAGAGCGGCTCTTTTGTCAGAAATAGTTTGCAAAGTGTCATTAAAATTATTTACTCTTTGATCAAGAATACTGTTAAATTTTAAATATGTATCTAGCTTATCAGTCAATCTATTAAGAAAACTTTTTCCATAATAAACTGTACCTGAAGTAATACCACTTCCATTTGCTATAGTAATGGTAAGTCCTTTAGGATCACCTGATGAAACACTATAATTATCTCCACTTTTAGTTGCTGACACCCCGCCAATTGTATGAGTACTACCATTAGTTGCAAATGCATAGGAACCAGGTTGTGTGTTTACAAAATCAAAAGCTGCAATAGAAATATTTGAGTTACTAGTGGAGTAATTATTTGTAAAAAAAGAACGTACTATTTCTGGTTGTGCTTTAAATTGTGCATCAAGCTTTGTCTGATCAAAGGCAAGAGACCCATCTCTTAAAGTTGAAATTCCTAGATAAGAAAGATAATAAGGTCCTCCTTCGTACCCTCCAAGAGCGGTAGTTGTCATTGACCTTAAATCTGCCATAATTTGTCTTAAGGTACTATCGCCAATAAGTGCCCCATCATTTTCGTTGTCAATAGGATCATTTGCACCCATTGCTTTTAAATTTGCCATTACTTCATTATAAGTAGATACATATCCATCCAGAAGTGCTTTAACGTTTTCAAGATCTACGCTACTTGAAATACGAACTGCACTTGAAGATGTTTTTTTTAAATTTAAAGTAAATCCATCAAAAAGATCATCGACTGTATTTGACGATCTTGTCATTGAGATTCCATCTACAGTAAAAGCTGAATTAACCCCTGCAACTCTTTGCGTCAGTTGGGCCCCGTCTGTAGCATCATAAGCATAGGCAGGGGTACTATGGTTATCAGTAACTTTCATTTCATTACTTGCTCCCATTTCACTCTTTAACATAAGCATATAATTTGAACCATCATAGATAATTGATGCTAGAACATCTTTTTCTCCATCGTTATCTGAATCAGTTGCAGCATTATTAATTGCATCTCTAAGGTCAGTTAAAGTAGTTGATGCTGTTGCTGATACTGAAATTTGGGTTTGACCGTTTGAAGTAAAACTTTGTCCTCCACCTGCTGTTGGATCTGCTGACCAAGTTCCAAAGTTAATAGTAATTGTTCTTTCACCCACAGTAGCCGATGCAGAATTAAGAGAGGGTCCAGTAAGTGTGTGAGCTGATGCCAACGTAGTAACCGTTAAACTTGAATCAATTGTTGAACCTGCTTTATCTGAGGTCGTGTCTAATGTTGCTACAGTTGCATCTGAAGAATTTCCCACAAAACCATAATTGGCCTGAGTTTGAATTTGATTAGCTATGTCTTTAAAATCTTTAAGATTACTCTTAAGTATACCAAAAGTTGAAATCTTATCCTTTGTTTTCTCTTCTAGATTATCAAGATTTTCTGTTGAGGCCGCTGTGTCAGCATCTACTAATGCTTTAATTAATTCAGTAGTGTTGATACCTGAACCAACACCTAGATTAGATAAAATTTCAGTTTTAGCCATTTAATCCTCTCTCTTTAATAAACGACTAGAATGAAAAATCATTAGTGATTACTGGAACAGAACCAGTACATTCTGCATCGTTCTTGAAGCTTGTGCTACCATATTCATTGCTGATTGTTGTAAAATTTGAGATTTACTTAAACGAGCTGATTCTAAAGCGAAATCAGCATCCACAATTCTAGCTCTTGAAGCTCTTTGATTCTGGGAAACATTTGTTAGATTATCAATTACAACATTCATTCTACTCATAATTGCACCAAACTTTGCTCTTTCCATGTGAATTCTATCCAGGGCTCTATCAATAACTTTTAAAGCATCAACTGCTCCTCCAACTGTTCTAATATTAATAGTGGCAACCTGATTAAGTGTTGCAACTCCAGGATTAGCCTCATAAAGACCACCACCGGCGTTACCGACAATTGTAAAAGTTTGGGATGAATGGAATTTTACTTGTCCACCAAATAATATTGAGTCAGAAGCATCACTACTGTCTGTATCAACAACTGTGGTTTTCGCAGTTCCTGATACATCTTGATCCATATTCATACCTGTAAAAGTGAATTTTGTATTAGCATTTGATACAGATGCAAAATCAACCTTTTCGATTGCAACATCTTCACCTTCATCCTGAACAAGTATAATATAAGAGTTATCCGCACTTAAAGTTCCTCTAATACCAGTATTTGAAGTATAAGAGTTAATAGCATCTCTTAAATTTGTTAAATCAGAAACTCCTACAGTAGCTCCTACTGTTATAGTTGCTGAAATAGCTTGTCCTACTGAATTCTTTCCATACAGCTTAAAACCTACATTATGAGTGCCAGCAGCGTCCGAACTGTTTACTTGAATTTTTACGGTAGTTGTTGCAGTTGCACTGACACCAGTGCTATCAAATTTATCATTAACCTTTTCCGCAATTTCTTTGGCTGTATCTCCAGCAGCTACATCGATGGTTGCATTACCAACTAATCCAGTAATTTCCAAGTTATCCCCATCAACAACCTTACTAGTAATTGCAGCTTTAGTAGCACCAACTACACCTTCGGCAGATAGGTTACCTGCAGTACCAGCGTCTAATACAGTTGTTTCACTTTGATATGCACCTAAATTATTAATTCTTAAATTTGCAACTGACATCACAGCTTTTTCTCTTTCATGAGAACCAATTTGAAAACGTCTATCAGAAAAAGTTCCGTCTAATACAGCAATTTCATTAAATGTAGTATCTCTTGCAACTCTATCCATTTCCTCTAATAATTGACTGGCTTCAGTTTGCAAATAAATTCTTTGTTCGGCATTTAAGATGTCGGTAGCGGCTTGAATACTTAATTCACGGATTCTTTGGAGAGCTTGGGAGTGATTATCTAGGGCACCTTCTGCAACTTGAGCCATTGATAAAACATCGGCTGCATTTCTTATTGACATGTCAAGTGCTCTTATTGTAGCGGTCATTCTGTCACTGATAGCAGCACCAGCAGCATCATCACCTGCACTATTAATTCTTTTACCAGAGGAGATTCTTTCCATTGCTTTGAGCATGTCTCTCTCTGTTTTTAGGAGACTCTTCATTGAAGCGCTTGTCCCCATACTTGTGTTAATTCCCGGCATCTTATATACTCTCCGTTTAATTTATATAATTTTCCAAGAGAGATTCTGCAATTTGAATGCCAAAAAAAAAGGGAAAGATATAAAAATCCTTCCCTTTAATTTTCTACTATATGTTGTGTTAAATTATTGTAACACAGACAAAATAGCCGATTGAGCGTTATTTGCTTGAGCCGCCATGGATAATGCTGCTTGGTTTAAGATAGCATTTTTTGTCAAACTAGCTGTTTCTTCTGCGTAGTCTGTATCCATAATTCTGGCAGCAGTAGCCGCTAGATTT
>MDSZ01024894.1_pt1 | contig 32103 bp, 26 predicted proteins | sample 811201 | NCBI WGS metagenome assembly MDSZ01 (sample SAMN05326647, study PRJNA326480) | marine metagenome | isolation source: seawater | place: Indian Ocean: North | collected 2010 | reverse complement strand
TAATCCATTAAGACATAGACCAGAGCCTTGCATAGTCTTAGAAGACCAAGCAGTAGTTCCTGCCTCTCTATAACGGATTCTATACTTATCTACCATACAGCTTTCATTAGAAGAAACTATTATTGATCCAGTCATACCATTAATTGCATGCGAACCAACACTGCAATCATAATGATACGTACCTGGAATTGTAAATACATAAGTTGCTAAATTAGAACCTGTTGTAGGATTGGTAATAAAGCTTACAGGATTATTATAACTTAATCCAGTAATTGATGATATATCAAAATTTACATTATGATATCCTCCATCATTTATCCAAACTACTGTATCTCCTACATTAATATTTAAAGAAGATGGGGAATAATAATAATTACCGGAATTAATGATATGTGTAGTTGATTGAGTAAATGTTGAATTCATATTATCCCATGCAATTTTAGCTCTCTCATCGATAATATCGTAAGAGTATACACCTGTTGGGATAGGTTCAGTACATGCCGTTGGCAAGATACAAGAGCCATCATCAATAGTAGCAGTTGAATCATAATTTACTGCCGTTGAATCTGTACAGCCAAAAACAGGAGGATGATGAGCAATAATAACTCCTTTCATGCCTAATCCAGCATGTGGTTGACACACATAATAAAATGTATGACAATCATCTGGAACATAGTAACCTGTTGTTGTCCCATATCCGAAATTAAATCCTCCAATAAGAGGGGCTGCGCCTCCGGCTAACCAAGTGCTATCGCTAACCTCAACTGCATTATGACCAGCTCCTAATACAAAATATATCGTATCACCTACATCACAAATAACAGTATCAGGAGAAAATCGCATACCATTAGTAAAAATTGTATATGAAGTATAATCGCAACTATCATTATCAACAGTTGCTAGTGGGTTAAAATTAATTGCTGTTGAGTCCATACATCCATAAACTGGAGGTGTCCATGAAGATATAGCGGTATTAAGTAAATTTTCAATTGTTGAATAAGAACTGTTTGTTACACAGTAAGCTGGGCAAAATGTAGTATACGATTTATCTGGATAAACTACATAAAATCCTGGAGTATAATATAGCTGATAGTTAATTGCGGTTGGAGATACATTATTTGCAATAGGAAAAGATCCTCCATGAGCGCTTGTGAAATTAGCAATTGCCATACTATCTGTTAAAGAATTGATTTCTAATCCTAAAAATCTTGCAGAATTGTTTCCGTTTGGCCCGTATAATTGATACGAAGATTCTACATGTGGAGCATAAGCTATACAGTGGCCGCAAGTTACACTCATAAGTTCTAGCACCATTATGTAACCACTGTCTAAATAATTATATAAGTTATGGTTATTACCATTAATATCAGTCACTGTGAAATCTGGAGCATACCCAGTTGCGTTTAACATTCCTGTTTGTGCATTGACGGTAAGTGATATAAAAATAATCATTAATAAATTGTAAAATTTTTTCATAAATTGTTGTGTTTTGACACAAATTTAATAAAAATGTGAAAAGATATTTTAATGAATTCTTAATAAATAAAATTTATATTTGCGTACTATGATTTCAGAACTAAGAACTGTTATAGAAAATGCATGGGACAATCCTTCTTTACTAAAAGAAGATAATGTAAAAAGTGCTATTAGAGATGTAATAAATCATTTAGATTTAGGTAAAATACGCATTGCAGAAAATGTAAATGGAAATTGGAAAATAAATGAATGGATAAAAAAAGCAGTTGTATTGTATTTTCCTATTCAAGAAATGAAAACCATTGAAGTGGGTCCTTTAGAATTTCATGACAAAATCAAACTAAAAAAAAACTATAAAGAGCATCAGGTAAGGGTTGTTCCGCATGCAATCGCAAGGCATGGTTCTTTTCTAGCTAAAGGAGTAATTATGATGCCTTCTTATGTAAATATTGGGGCATATGTTGATTCTGGGACTATGATTGACACATGGGCAACAGTGGGTTCTTGTGCTCAAATTGGAAAAAATGTACATCTTTCTGGAGGAGTAGGAATTGGCGGGGTTCTTGAGCCTATACAGGCTAACCCTGTAATTATTGAAGATGATGCGTTTGTTGGATCTAGATGTATAATTGTAGAAGGAGTTCATGTAAAAAAAGAAGCTGTAATAGCAGCAAATGTTGTTCTAACAAGCTCAACAAGAATAATTGATGTTAGTCAAGAAACTCCAAAAGAAATTAAAGGGTTTATTCCGGAAAGATCTGTTGTAATTCCTGGAACATATAAAAAGACATTCCCTGCTGGAGAATATGGGGTTCCTTGCGCTCTGATTATTGGTCAACGTAAAGAGAGTACTGATAAAAAAACCTCACTAAACAATGCTTTAAGAAGCTATAATATCTCTGTTTAATGCGTATTGGTTTTGATGCAAAAAGAGCTTTTTTTAATAATACAGGTCTAGGCAATTACTCTAGAGACACGATAAGGATATTAAGCAAACACTATCCAAACAATGATTATTTTTTATACACCCCAGAATTAAAAGAAAATCATAGAGTCAATAGATTACTTAAATATAAAAATATCAATACAAGAACCCCTTCTTTCTTTAATAAGTGTTTGTTGCCAATTTGGAGAAATAGAAGAATAATAAATGATCTTATAAGAGATAGAATTGATATCTATCATGGATTGAGTCATGAGCTGCCTGTAGGGATTAAAAAAAATAAAATTAAATCAGTAGTCACAATACACGATCTTATCTTTATAAGATATCCTGATTTGTTTACTAAAATTGATAGGATTATATATAAAAATAAGGTAGTTAATTCATGCAGGGATTCAAACATGATTATTGCGGCAAGTAATCAGACAAAAAAAGACATTGTTCATTTTCTCAAAATAAATCCAGATAAAATAAAAGTTATATATCAATCTTGTAATCCTGTATTTCAATCTGAAATTAGTCATAAATTTAGAAATAGTATTATTTCAAAGTACAGTCTCCCAAATCAGTTTCTTCTTTTTGTAGGAACAATTGAAAAAAGAAAAAACCTTCTAACTATTTTGAAAGCTATTAAACTTATGAAAAATCAAAAATTAGTAATTATAGGTGATGGTGGCAATTACAAACAAGAATGTTTAAGATTTATAAGTAAAAACAGTCTTGCAAATAGGGTTATTTTTCTTAAAAATTTAGAAATAAAAGAGATAGCAGCTGTGTATCAGTTAGCTGATATGTTGGTTTATCCATCTTTATTTGAGGGATTTGGAATTCCAATTTTAGAAGCATTGTTTTCTAAAATACCTGTAATTACCTCGAAAAATAGTTCGTTGATTGAAGTTGGAGGGAAAAATACAAAATACATAAATCCTTTAGAACATATTGAATTGATAGATGCCATTTCAGAAATACAGAAAGATGATTTATTAAGAAAAAAAATGATAACAAATGGGATGCAGCACGCAAAAGAATTCAATGAATATGAAGTTGCTAAAAATTTAATGACTCTTTATGATGGGTTATAGAAATGAAATTCAAAAATGTGTTCAGGCTCTTAAAAAGGGAAAAGTTATACTTTATCCCACAGATACAATATGGGGGCTTGGATGTGATGCAACTAATGATAATGCTGTCAAAAAAATATATGCTATCAAAAAAAGATCAGAAAGTAAAGCGATGATTAGTTTATTGGCAAATTATTCATCTTTAAATCAACATGTAAAAAATATTCCTAATGAATTGTATGATTTAATTGTCAATAACACACAGCCTACTACTGTTATTTATAAAAATCCAATTGGATTAAGCCCATTTCTTTTAGCGGAAGATAATTCTGCAGCAATAAGAATTGCAAAAGAAGATTTCTGTCAGCAAATCATTATTGGACTAGGCAAGCCAATAGTGTCAACTTCGGCAAATATCAGTGGCTCATCCCATCCAATACGCTACAGCGATATCGATAATGAAATTTTGAAGCAAGTAGATTATATAGTAAATTTACGACGCGATGAGTTAATGAAAACAGCTTCTAAAATCCTTAGAATAAATTTAAATGGAACTATTGATGTTATTAGAAAATGAATCTTAAAGAAAAGCTAAAAGATCCTATCTTTGAATTAGTTTCAAAGATCGCAGATGAATTATGTTATCCAACTTATATAGTAGGGGGTTGGGTTCGTGATTATTTTCTAAAAAGAGATTTAACTGATATGGATTTTGTTTGTGTTGGAGACAGTTCATTATTAGCTAAAAAAATTAGTGATTTTTTGCCAGGATCTAAATTTAAAATATTTAAAAGATTTGGAACTGCTCATATATCACATCAAGGTAAGATATTTGAATTTGTTTCTGCAAGAAAAGAGTCCTATCAAATTAATTCAAGAAATCCGGATGTGCAAGCTGGAACGTTACTTGATGATCAAAACAGAAGAGATTTTACCATAAACAGCATGGCAATACAATTAAATAAAACTGATTTTGGTAAGTTAGAAGACCCATTTAATGCTTTAGAAGATATTAAAAAAAAGATTCTTAAAACCCCTCTTAACCCAGACAGAACATATCAAGATGATCCATTAAGAATGATGAGAGCAATTCGATTTGCAAGCCAACTGAATTTCAAAATTGAAAAAGAATCATTAGATTCGATTAAAAAAAATTCACATAGAATTCAGATTATTTCTCAAGAACGTATAACAGAAGAGGTAAATAAAATTTTATTAACTCCAAAGCCTTCAATAGGTCTAGAGCTACTTTTTAATTGTAATTTACTACATGAATTTTTTCAAGAAATGGTACATCTTCATGGTATTGAAACTATCAACAATCACTCTCATAAAGATAACTTCTATCATACTTTAGAGGTTTTAGACAACATTTCTATAAATACAAATAATCTGTGGTTAAGATGGGCTGCATTATTACATGATATTGGAAAGCCTAAAACAAAAAAATATTATGCAGGAATAGGTTGGACCTTTCATGCGCATGATTTTATTGGCGCTAAAATGATTCCAAGTATATTCAAAAAACTAAAGCTTCCTTTAAATGAAAAAATGGAATTTGTAAAGAAAATGGTTTTGCTTCATTTAAGGCCTATTGTTCTTGCGCAAGACATAGTGACAGACTCAGCAATCAGACGATTGCTTTTTGATGCTGGTAATGACATTGATGATTTGATGACTCTTTGTGATGCAGATATTACCTCAAAAAATCCTAAAAAAGTTAAAAGATATTTGAATAATTTTCAATTAGTAAGAAGAAAACTAAAAGAAGTTGAGGAAAAAGATAAAATAAGAAATTGGAAACCTCCAATAGATGGGCTAGAAATTATGGAGATATTCAATATTCCAGCTGGAAAAGAAATTGGTGTATTAAAAAATTCTATAAAAGAAGCAATCTTAGATGGTATAATAGCTAATAATAAACAAGATGCTCTAATTTTTTTATTAAAAGAAGCTAAAAAATTAAATCTGGAACCTAAATGAAAATATGAAAGCAATAATTAAAGTTTATTTAGAACATAAAGAAGATGTAAATCGAGAAATTCAAATTAAATATCAGAAAAATCTAGAAGATCTTAGAAATGCAATAATTAATTATTTTGATTTGAATAAATTAGAGATAGGTTCTTTTTATTTGACAAATGATAATTTTGATTTACTAGAAGAAATACCATGTCTTCCAATGGATGAAAAATCAAAAGTTACGAAAGATTTCTCAATAGATTCATTACTCACAAAAGATTCAAATAAATTAATATACATTCATGATTTTCTAGAAATGTGGCATTTTTTAATTGAACTTATAGACGTTGATTATAACTCAGAATCTGATTTAAGATTGTTATCAAAAATTGGTAAAATGCCTAAAAAAAATCAAGAACTTAGGTTCGAAACAGAAAATAATTCTAATTCAGACGTAGATTATAACGAGAATTATTACGATGAATACTATTAATAAAAATCTCATAGTAATCTTAGGCCCGACAGCTAGCGGAAAAACATCCTTAAGCTTAAGATTAGCGACATCTTTAAAAACAGAAATAATTTCATGTGATTCAAGGCAATTTTATAAAGAATTACTTATCGGATCATGCCCTCCAAAAAAGACAGAATTGCAAAAAATTAATCATCATTTTATTCAAAATATGTCAATAGAGAAAGATTATAATGTGGGGGATTTTGAAAGAGATGCAATAAAAAAAATAAATGAACTTTTTAAAAAATATGACAAACTAATTATGGTTGGAGGTTCAGGTTTATATGCTGATGCTGTTTGTAGTGGTTTAGATGAAATACCTAGATCTTCTCAAAAAATAAGAGAAAGTATTCAAAAAGAATATACTGAAAAAGGGTTAAAATGGTTACAGGATACAGTGAAAAAAATTGACTATAAATTCTATCTTGAATGTGACAAAAAAAATCCAGTAAGATTAATGAGGGCATTAGAGGTTTATAAGTCAACTGGAAAGAAGTTTTCTTTTTTTAGAAAAAAAACTAAAATAAAAAGATCATTCTCAATAACTAAAATTGGTCTAAAATGGGATAGAAAAATCTTGTACCAAAGAATAAATTTACGTGTTGACAGCATGATGAAGGATGGTCTATTAAATGAAGTAATGTCTTTAGAAAAATTTAAAAAAAATAACGCTCTTCAAACAATTGGCTATAATGAACTGTTTGATTACTTAGATCGCAAAATTAATCTTGATGAGGCTGTAGAGAAAATAAAAATTAATAGTAGAAGATTTGCAAAAAGGCAAATGACCTGGCTCAAAAAAGATTCAGAGATAAAATGGTTCTCAAATAAAGAAAAATATGAAGTAATTGAAGATTTTATCTTACAACACTAACAACTCCTTTAATTATATCATACCCATCATTAAGTTTGATGTGATAAAAATATGCTCCTGCAAGAACATCTTTTCCATTCTTATTTTTTCCATCCCAGGGAATGTTATACCCAATTGAACTAAAAATCTCTCTCCCAAATCTATTATAAATCTTTATTTCAGATTCAGGAAATAAAAATGCATCTTCTAAATTCCAAACATCATTCACATCATCTCCATTAGGTGTAAAAACATTAGGTATGCAATCAGATGAGATTGTACGTATAGTAAAAGCGGTATCTATTATGCAATTATTATTATCTGTTATTGTTACTGTATAGATTCCTGGTAAAAGTGCATCTATCAAAGGGTTTTCAGTTGATCCGTTAGACCATAAATATGTATATGGAGAAATTCCTCCGCTTACAGTAATATCTAACTCTACATTTAAATTCTCAATATCGCATTCAACAAGGGCTTCTGCTGGATCTAAAATCAAAGTGAATGCTTCAATATTGAAATCCTCTCTAATCAAACACCCGTTCACATCAGTAACCTCAACCCAATGATCTCCAGGACATAAATCAGCATGAGCTCCAATAGTTCCATCATCCCATAAAAAAGTGTATGGTTCTGCTCCCCATAAATCATCATTAGGAAGTACCGTTATTGTAGTAAGATCTATCACTCCATTTGGTAAATCATATGTTGCGTTTAAAGTATCTATATGTATACATCCAGTAGCTTGATCTGTTGTTGAAACATAATAAATTCCCTGACATAGGTTGCTAGCAGTGTCTGTTGTGCTAACAATATTTCCTAACAAATCTTGCCAAGAAAAAACAAAAGGTCCAGTTGATGTAGAATAATCGATTTCAATATTTGCCGTATGAGATATATTATCGTAATATAAAGCTGTTATTAATTCATACTGTGTAAATGAAAAGAAAGCAGAGTCTTTATTTCCACATGAATCAACTACTAGAACCCAACATGTATTTGTTGTAATATTATTAGCCGTTGCCGATGTGTCGCCATTACTCCAGAAATAACTTACAGGAGATGTTCCTCCATTTGTATATATAGTAGCTGAGGCACCTTCATCACAGTCTGGATTTGTAAAAGTAGTATTACTTATATAGAATGGATCCGGTTGATTAATTGTGATTGTATTTTCAGTGCTACAATTATTGGCATCAATAACCTGACAAGTATATGTTCCTGCAGAAAGTATTGATTGAAAGCCGCTATCTCCATTACTCCAAATAGATGTAAATGGCCCAGTTCCTCCAATTATAAGTATATCAATAGAAGTAAATTCACCAAAGCAAGAAACTGGATTTGTATAATTTGTAAAAGATATGGAAAGTGGGTTTGGTTCGTTTAGACTTAAACTGTCAATAATTACACATCCAACTGAATCTGAAATCTCTACAATATAAGTACCTGAAACAATTCCGAAAAGTGAATCAACTAACCCTGTTCCATTTTGCCAAGAATAAAGATAGCCCCCTAATCCTCCAGATGGATTTATAGAAATAGCTCCATCTGAAAATCCATTACATGATGGTTCATAAAAAATTGCATTGGAGGAAATCTCAGTATTTTGATTTACAAAAACCGTATCGTTCAATGAACATCCGTTCGAGTCTACAACATATACATAATAAACCCCTGAGCTCAAATTAGATAATAATGGTGAGTTCCATTGTACATTGTATGGGCTAACTCCTCCGTAAATACTATCTATTGCAATCGATCCTGTGCTATCCCCATGACATACTACATCTGTTACGCTAACATTTAATTCTATATCATATTCTGAGCTAACAGTGTAATACAAAGTATCTTTACATCCATACTGAATATCATTGACATAAATACCATATGTTCCAGCAGACACATACAGTGAGTCTGACTCAGAATCTATCCATGAATAAAAAAGAGAATCATTATTTCCTCCTGTAATACTATCTAAATAAAGCCAAGCACTATCATTAGGGCATAATATTGGAGATAAAAGTGTTGCATGGACATCATATAAAGACGGTTGTTGAATAAGAAAAAAGGTATCTAATTGACAATCTAATGAATCCGAAATACTTAAAAAATAAGTACTTGAATATAGGTTACTAATATTTTGATTAACGGATGAATATCCTAAATTATCACTCCAATTAAATGAGTAAGGCTGAAGACCCCCAGTTATTGAAAGTTGAATAGAACCTGTAGAATCAGAGATACAGTTAACATCAGTAAGTGTTAAATTATTTATTTTAATTTTCTCTGGATTGTCTATATAGAAATAGTCAAGTGTATCAGTACAACCAATAGCGTCTAGAACAATGGCTTGATACCAAGATGATGATATATTTGATAGAATTGGTGTTGTATCTTGTAACTGAATACTATTTAATCCACTGGAGTCACTTGCTTGATACCAAGATATAGAATAATATTCATCTCCTGATAAAGTGTCATTAATAATAATACTAGAATCAGGATCAAATTTATCCCCTCCCCAGCTAAAGGAGTGAATCGATGCATTTGAATCATTATGACAAAGAATCGAGCTTGATAGACTGTCAATTCTTACGATTGTCACCGGACATGGAACAAAGAATGAATCGATAACATTTATAAAATTTCCAGATAATTGATACCAAAAGTCTAGTTTATATTTTCCGCAATTTGTCACCTGTAAAGAATCGCTTGTACTGTTTATGGTCACAAAAGAAAGTGTATCTGCTGGCAACCATTGCTCCGAACTCTTATGCCACCAATACCATTGAGATAATGCATTATTTTGTAAAGATAAATTTATGTGTCCAGTATTATTATAACAATTAATCCCAAGAATATCTACAGAATCAATCTGAGCTCGACAAAAAATAAAACTCATACAGAAAATTAGTAAGCAGAAAAAACGTCTCATTGAATCAGTAATTTTTTAACAAATATACCTATAAAAAATTTTTTATTGAAATCTATAAATTTTTAAAATCAATCACCATACCTGATTTACTCAAAAATGTACGTTTAAAAATAGTTTGGCATTCTATTTTTAGCTTATTTATATCCTTATATCTTCTAGAATAATGCCCTATCATCAGATTCCTTGCATTAGCATTTTTAGCTATAGTTGCAGCTTGAATTGTAGTAGAATGTTTTGTTTTAGCAGCTCTATCTTTCTGCTCATTCATAAACGTAGCTTCATGGTATAATAAATCAACATTTTTTATCTTTCTAGATAAGGAAGTGTCATATTCCGTATCTGAACAAAATGCATATGAATGAGGAGGGCTATTTTTTGTAGTTAATATTTCATTCTTTATATATTCTCCTTTATCATTAACATAATCTTCTCCAGATCTTATGCTATTCAATAATTCAAATGGTATATTGTGATGCTCGATTTCTTGCCTTATTAATCTTCTCTTGTATTTTTTCTCTTTAAATAAAAAGCCGCTACATTTTATGCTATGTGACAATAAAATATTCCTAACCTGTATATTCTCATCTTCAAAAAGCACAATCTCCTTGTCTTCTGGTAATTCATGAAAAAATAATGGGAATTTGAGCTCTGTATTTGAAGCATTCATTTGTAAACTTAAAATTTCTTTAAGTTCATGATGACCATGAATGTGCAAATCTTTTTTTCTACCAAGTAAATGCATACTATTTATAAGTCCTATTAGGCCGAAATAATGATCTCCATGCAAATGACTAATAAAGATATGTCCTATTCTCTGAAAGCTTAATCGGTTCTGTCTTAATTGCTGCTGAGTTCCTTCTCCGCAATCTATTAAAAAAAATCTTTCATTTACATTTAGCAACTGTGAAGTAGTGTTATCATCAGCACTAGGAATTGCTGAGCCGCATCCTAGTATAGTTAGCTTAAATGGCATTAGCTCTTTCTGACAATCATTCTCTTAGTAATAATTCTATTCTTATTTTTAATTGAATAAAAATACACACCATTCTCTAACTCTTCCTTAAATTCTATCTTATTAACTCCTTTTTGAGCACTAAATTCCTCTTCATATATTATCTTTCCTAAAATGTCAGTAATATAGAATTTAACTAATTCAGGATTAGCAATATTGAAAAGAATTTCTGTACCAGAAATATATGGATTAGGGGTGTTTTGGAATAACTTAAATTCACTTTCATGAAAATAACTCACATTACTTGTTGCATCAACCATGACCTTGTATCCAGGTACTTGCTCATAATATCCAAGGGTACCATACAAATCAAGCGCTAACGGATATTGTATAAGTCCTAAATCTAAAACTCCATGTGTATATACATTAACAAGTATAGTTAAAGGATAAACTCCTACTGGGTCATTGGTGGTTCCGTTTATATAAGCACAGGTAAGAGTATTACCAGGAAGTACGCAATTTATAATATCACATCCATAATTTAATCCAGAAGGTAATCCGCTTAACGAAACTAATTCCATACTGTCAACTGGCCAGTCCCCTATATACTGATTAACATTAAATCCTAATACGTTAGTATCAATAACGGTTATAGAAGAGTCTCCTCCAGTTGCTTCAATTAAAGTTGCTGGTGTTTTAATATCCATCACTGCTGTATAAGGGATTCCTTGAATAGCATGTGGTAAATTTTGGACAGTATCAGGCCATATATTATAAGTAGAATTTTGGTATGCTGGATTAGGAGTACATTGTCCATAAGTAACTGTGTAAAATAAGCAACAAATAAGTGTTAGTATAATGTTTTTCATAATTTTTTAATTTATTTAAAATTTAATTGTCTTTCTATATCTTCCATTTCTATAAAATCATATGCTTCTTGCATTGTAGGAACAATATTTAATTTATCATCAAAAGAAATGCTACTTACAATTACAAATGATCCATCATTTACATCAATACTCTTATCAAAATTAAGTAATTTTTCTTTAACTTGAGGTAAAAGGTCTTCGTTAAGATCACGTAAATCAGCAATAAAACTCGATACACTTCTATGGTCAAGATTGGTAACTGGAAATTCTCCTTCAGTCAGTTTAAATACTAAAATTTTTGATTGATCCATGTTACTTTTTTATTTTTTCAGCTAAAAGATATAATACAGCCATTCTTATTGCAACTCCATTCTCTACTTGATTTAATATAATTGATTGATTTGAATCAGCAACATCTGAAGTGACCTCTACTCCTCTGTTAATTGGGCCTGGATGCATAATGGTGATCTTTTTGTTTAGACTTTCTAAAAGGTTTCTATTAATTCCATAAACCATCCTGTATTCTCTTAAGGAAGGAAAAAATTTTGTGTTTTGCCTTTCTAACTGTATTCTTAATATATTAGCAACATCACACCACTCCAAAGCATCCTTAACCTTAGAGAAATATCTAACATTTAAAGAAGAAAGATCTCTAGGCATTAATGTTGATGGTCCGCACAACCCAACATTAGCTCCTAATTTTTGCAAGCAAAAAATATTTGAAAGAGCAACCCGTGAATGCAATACATCTCCTATAATAACAATATTTTTACCTTTTATCTCTAGATGTTTTTCTCGAATCGAATAGGCGTCTAGTAACGCTTGCGTGGGATGTTCATGCTTACCATCTCCAGCATTAATGATCTTAGCTCCTATATTTCTTGATAGAAAAATTGAAGCTCCAGGACTAGGATGTCTCATAACAATAATATCCACCTTCATTGCTAAAATATTATTTACAGTGTCAAGTAAATTTTCACCTTTTTTAAGAGATGAAGAAGATGCAGAAAAATTAATAACATCGGCACTTAATCTTTTTTCTGCTAGTTCAAAGGATAGTTTAGTTCTTGTTGAATCTTCAAAAAACAAATTTGCTATTGTAATATCTCTTAACGTAGGAACTTTCTTGATGGGTTGATTTATTATTTTTTTAAAATTATCGGCAATCCTAAATATCAAATCAATATCTTCTTTACTCATATATTTGATTCCCAATAGATGTTCTACAGAAAGATTATTCATTTTTTTCTGGATTTATCATTATTACTGAATCAGAACTATCTTTTTCTTTCCAACTCACAATAACCTTCTCTGAATCAATAGAATCAATAGACTTGCCAATATAGTCTGCTTGTATTGGTAATTCTCTACTAAATCTTCTATCAATCAAGCAAAGGCATTCAACGTTTTTAGGTCTACCAAAATTCATTAAAGCATCTATAGCGGCTCTAACAGATCTTCCGGTGTACAAAACATCGTCAACGAGTATCACATTTTTTCCCTCAATTGAAGGCATGTCGGTAGTCTGCGGTTGTATTAATTCATTTCTCCTTCTAAAATCATCTCTAAAAAAAGAAATATCAAGTGCAGCAGATCTTAAATTATTTGATTTTAATATAACTGATAATCTATTCAATATTCTATTGCAAAACAATGTTCCTCTTGGCTGAATACCTACCAATATGGATCTTTTAAAATCACGATGATTTTCAAGAATCTCTTGACATAGCCTATTAATAACGATATCAATCTGTTTATTATCTAGTATAATTCTTTCAGCTGTCATTACTGGCAAATATATTTAAAAAAAAACCCCAAAAAAATGGGGTTTAAAATTTATTTATCTTTTAAATCTTCTTTCAACACAGAAAGGTCATCTAAATCACCTAAAGTTGTTTTTTGTACTTTTGGAGCCTTAATCTTTTTATCAGCCTTTACTTTCTTTGTATCAATCTCTTTTTCATCCACAACATTTTGCTTATGAGTTGATATATGCGAAACCAATATTCTTTTATTTTCTTTAGAAAATTCAATAATTTTAAAATCTAAAGACTCTCCAACCTTAGCTTTATTTCCATCTTCTTTTTCAAGATTTCTCTTAGAGCAAAAAGCTTCTATACTATCTCCCATGTCAACGAGAGCTCCTTTATCATACATCTCCTTAACTGTTCCTGTGTATTGCTGATCTACTTTAAACTTTTTCTCATAAGCATCCCATGGATTCTCACGAGTTTGCTTATGCCCTACACTAATCTTTCTGTTTTCTTGATCAACATCAAGAACAACTACATCTAACATACTGTCTATTTTAGTAAATTCAGCGGGATGTTTAATCTTCTTAGTCCAAGAAAGATCTGAAATATGAACTAGCCCGTCTATACCTTCATCTAGCTCTACGAATATTCCAAAGTTAGTAAAATTTCTTACCCTTACTTTATGCTTAGAATCAACAGGGAACTTCTTTTCTATATCCTTCCAAGGATCAGGAAGCATTTGTTTTAAACCTAAAGACATTTTTCTCTCTTCCCTATCTAATGTAAGAATTTTAGCCTCAACACTATCTCCAACTTTATAGAAATCACTTGCACTTCTTAAATGAGTTGACCATGACATCTCAGATACATGCAACAAAGCCTCAACTCCTGTCTGAAGCTCAACAAAAACTCCGTAATCAGCCACGACAACTACCTTACCATTAATAGTATCTCCAACAGAAATCTTTTCATCTAATGCTTCCCAAGGGTGTGATGATAATTGTTTAAGTCCTAATTGAATCCTACTCTTGTCTTGATCAAAGTCTAAAATAACAACTTTTATAGTTTCATCTAAAGAAACAACCTCTTCAGGATGTGAGATTCTTCCCCATGAAAGATCGGTAATGTGAATCAATCCGTCAATACCTCCTAAGTCTATAAATACTCCATAAGCAGTAATATTTTTCACAGTACCCTCTATAACCTGTCCTTTCTCAAGCTTTGACATAATTTCTTTGGTTTGAACTGCTAAATCTGCTTCAATTAAAGCTTTGTGAGAAACAACTACATTTCTAAATGATTCATTAACCTTGACAACCTTAAATTCCATTTTTTTGCCAACATATTGATCATAATCACGTATTGGCTTAACATCAATTTGTGAACCAGGTAAAAAGCATTCTATCCCAAAGACATCAACAATCATACCACCCTTTGTTCTGCTTTTTATTTCTCCATTTACAGTTTCTCCTGTTTCTAAAACTTCATTAACTTTTTGCCATGCTCTTAAGACTCTTGCTCGTCTGTGAGATAATACTAATTGACCATTAACATCTTCTTGTTTTTCTATAAGCACTTCAACGGTATCTCCAATCTTAAGATCTTTATTGTACTTAAACTCAGAACTACTAATAACTCCATCAGATTTAAAGTTGATATCTACAACAACCTCTCTATCCGCTATACCTACAACAACTCCATCTAAAACCTGCTTATCCTCGATTTTAGGAAGCGTGGCTGTGTAATCGTTAACAAGAGCATCTCGTTCTTGATCTGTATAATTATTATCTTTTATAGCTGAATCCCAATCAAATTCATTTTCTAAATTTATTTCAGCCTTCTTCTTATTTGGAGCTTTTGATTCTTTAGGGGTTTCAGGTAGTTTAACTTCTTGAGGGACTTCAGTAATTTCTTGTTTAGCTTTAGATGAATTATCTTTTAATGATTCATCGGATGTATCTTTTTCTTTTTTAGACATATGTCTTTAAGAATTTGTATCTCTTAGATTGTAAGGTAACTAATGGGTCTCCTAAGAGAGGGTTTATATTTTTTATTCATTCCTTTTTTTATACCTTATAAACACCATTAAAAAAGGCGTGCAAAGATATAGATTTTCTTGAAATAAAAAAGAAAGGATAAAAATTAATTTGCAATCTCTTTAATTTTTTCCGCAACTTTCTCCATTAGCCATCTAGGTGTCGATGTTGCTCCACAGATTCCTACTTTCTTAGAATTTTTAAACCACTCTTGGTTTATCTCACCTGCATCTGATACAAAAAAAGAATTAGGATTTTCAGATTTGCATGCATTGTATAGCATCTTGCCATTTGAGCTTTTTTGTCCACTAACAAATACAATTACATCATTTTCAATAGAGAATTTTCTTAACTGTGGTTCTCTATTAGATACTTGTCTGCATAATGTGTCATTTACAATATACTTGATTTCTGAATGATTTTTTTGCATTTTCAATCTCTTGTCAATTTCATCTGTTATCTCTTTATAATCATTTGGACTTTTTGTTGTTTGAGAGTAAATAAATATTGGTTGAGTAAAATCTATCTTATATAAATCATCTTTCGAGGCTACTACAATGGCCCTGCCTTTTGTTTGGCCTAGAAGGCCTTTTACTTCTGCATGGCCTTCTTTTCCATAAATTACAATCTGACCACAGATATCACTAGACTGCTCAAATCCCTCTTTTACTTGATGTTGTAATTTTAAAACAACAGGACATGAAGCATCTATCAATTGTAAATTATTTTCTAATGCAATTTTATATGTTTCAGGAGGCTCACCGTGAGCTCTTATTAACACCTTGCAGTCCTTAAGAGACTTGAGTTTGTCGTGATCGATAATCTCAAGTCCCATTTTATTTAATCTGTCTACTTCTTTATCGTTATGCACTATATCTCCAAGGCAAAATAAATGATTGTCTTTTACAAGAATATTTTCGGCCATTTCAATAGCATACAAAACTCCAAAACAAAAACCAGATTTATCATCTATTGTTACTTGCATATATATTATTTTATTCCAAAATTAGACAAATTTGTTGCAATGCTAAAATTATTAATTATTCCAGATATATGAAAAACAGATTGGCTAAAATTGAATTCGAAACGAGAAAATTCTAATCCTAATCCCCAAGAAAAACCTGTAGCATATGGTTTGTTGCTCAAATGCATATCAAATCTTTTTTGAAAATTAAACCCTCCTCGTATATAAACACTCTTATTAAATGGATTCAATTCTCCTCCGATAATAACATGTCTTAATAGTTTTTTTCCAAAAGATTCTTCTTGAACAACTAAATTTTGAGAGACAGGGTCGGTAATTAGCTCTGGAAAGAAATTATTGCTTATATCGAAGATATTGAGAGTATGTAGGGTGATTATATATGTAAAGGGAAGGTGTTTTAATCTTTTACTTATACCGCACTGTATTTCAAATGGAGTATACTCTTCTTCTATGTTATAGGAAATTAACTGCCGACCGATATTTTTAAAAAGCAATGTTGCAACAAATGCATGTTTTTGATTATAATATGTGGTGGAGACATTAGATGATAATGCTAGAGAATAAAAGTTTTCATAATAAGAGTTTAAAATTCTAAAGTTGATACCAAAGATAAACTGTTTGCTTAACTCTTTTGAACCTCCAATTGTTATAATCTGATCGCTTGCTGAAAATGTTCCCAAATCACTACCAGAATCATCTGTATATATAAAATCTCCATAATCTATAGTATTTAGTGATAAAGCAATTGTTCCAAAATTAGAAAAAGATCTTGCATAATGAGCAGACAAAATATTGATATCAGAAAGATAGTCAGAGTAATTAAATACTACATTATTATGCATGCTATTATTGATTAAAGAAGGTGTGGATTGTGAGGAGCTTACATCTTGGTCTATAAGCGCAATGATTTGTCCACCACAAGCAACAATTCTTGGTGAAGTCTCTGTGTTAAGAAAAGAAAAACTGTTCTCCCCTCCTATCTGAGAAAATAAGAATAATGGACAAAAAATAAGTATTATAATTTTAATCATAAATTGCACTGCTCAACTATTTTTAAACGAAAATAACATATCAAAATTATAATAAATTCTTTTATTCTTGATATCAATTATGATAGTCAATTCAACCTAAGCGCTATGATCAAAACTATAAGAGCGCAATGTCAGTCACACTTTTCATATTATCAACATAATGAAATTTTAACCCTTTCACATAACGATTGTCTATTTCTAATATATCCTTCTCATTTTGAGATGGGAGTATAATTTCATTTATACCTGATCTTTTTGCTGCCAAAATCTTTTCTTTAATACCTCCTACCGCTAAGACTTTTCCTCTAAGTGTAGCCTCTCCAGTCATTGCTATTCTTTTTTTGACTTTTCTCTTTGAAAAAACTGATGCTAGAGCAGTTAACATAGTTATACCGGCAGAAGGACCGTCTTTTGGTGTGGCTCCTTCTGGAATATGGATATGAATATTTGTGTCTTGAAAAATCTTTGGATTTATACTGTAATAACCAGAATTAGATTTAAGATACTCTAATGCTATGATTGCAGATTCTTTCATTACATTTCCAATATTTCCAGTAATTGAAAGCTTGCCTTTCCCAGCGCTTAAACTAGTTTCTATAAATAAAATATCGCCACCAACAGTCGTCCAAGCCAGACCAGTAGCAACTCCTGGAATATTATTACTTAAGAACCTGTCTCTTTGAAATTTTCTAGGACCAAGTATTTTCTTCAAATTTTTTATATCGATAATTTTTTGATAAGACTCCTCAATTGCTATTGACTTGGCAACATACCGAATCAATTTAGCAATTGTCTTTTCCAATCCTCTTACTCCAGATTCACGAGTATATCCATCAATCATTTCGGCTAGAATATTATTCTTTAAGACTATATCTTTTTTTGTAACTCCATGCAAATCTAATTGCTTTGGAAGCAAATGTCTTTTTGCAATCTCTATCTTTTCTTCAACCGTATAACCGTTTATTTCAATAATCTCCATTCTATCCCTTAATGCCGGTTGAATTGTGGATAAATTATTAGCAGTGGCTATAAATAATACTTTTGATAGATCAAATCCTAATTCTAAATAGTTATCATGAAAGGATTCGTTTTGTTCTGGATCAAGAACCTCTAGCAATGCAGAGGAAGGATCTCCATGAGCATCTCTAGTTACTTTATCAATCTCATCAAGTACAAAAACAGGATTTGAAGATTTAGATTTCTGGATGCTCTTTATTATTCTTCCAGGCATAGCTCCAATATATGTTTTTCGATGACCTCTTATTTCAGCTTCATCTCTCAAGCCTCCTAATGAAATTCTAGCATATTTTCTTTTCAAAGACTCTGCAATAGATTTTCCTAAGGATGTTTTTCCAACTCCTGGAGGTCCGTACAAACAAATTATAGGAGATTTCATATCTCCTTTTAGTTTAAGGACAGCTAAGTGTTCGATAATTCTATCTTTAACCTTCTCCAATCCAAAATGATCACGATCTAATATCTTTATAGCTCTTTTTAAATCAAATCTATCATTTGTATATTCGTTCCATGGTAAATCTAAAATAAGCTCAAGGAAATTTCGTTGCACAGTATACTCAGACATTGAAGAATTCATTCTTTGCATTCTTTTTAACTCCTTTTCAAAAGATTCACTAATATCTTTATTCCATTTCTTGGCTAGAGCTTTCTTTCTCATTTCATCAACTTCCTTTTCTATACCACCTCCTCCAAGCTCTTCTTGAATAGCTTTCATTTGTTGATTTAAAAAGTATTCTCTTTGTTGTTTATCTAAATCCGTTCGAACTTTTGATTGAATCTCATTCTTCATTTCAAGCATCTGAAGCTCTTTAGTCAATAGCTCCAAAGCAGAAACTGCTCTTTTATGTAAGTCAATTTCTTCTAGTAATTTCTGTTTCTCATCTAATCTTATATTCATATTAGATGAAACAAAATTTATAGCAAATGAATTGCTTTTTATATTCTTGATTGCAATGGAAGCCTCATTAGGAATGTTTGGTGATTCATCAATAATTCTTAATGCTAAATCTTTAATTGTTGAGACTAGGGCATTGAATTCTTCATTTTTTGAATCTGGCTTAATCTCATTAAGACCCTCTATCCTTCCCTTAAAATATGGTTGATTTTGTATGATTTCTTTTAATTCAAAACGTTTTCTACCTTGAATTATAGCAGTGATATTACCATCAGGCATGCGTAATGTTTTTAAAATCTGTGCAACTGTTCCTACCTGATTTAGATCGCTATCTGAAGGAGTTTCAATATTCCCATCTTTTTGAGAAACAACACCAATAATTTTTTTACCATCCTCAGCATCTTTAATCAACTCTATAGATCGAGCTCTACCAATAGTTATTGGAATAATTACACCAGGAAAAAGGACGGTATTTCTTAGTGGTAAAATACTTATAACTTCAGGAGTTTCTTCTTGATTAATTTTTTCTTCATCCTCATCACTCATTAAAGGAAAAAAATCTGAATCATCTTTAAATTTAGAATCATTCAGCAAATAGATGTTTTCTATACTCATATAGCTTATTTAAATTTATCTAATAGATCTATTATTTTTAAAAGCAGCAAAAAGCTTTTCTTTAATTTCTTCTTCTATTCTTTCTTCTGCTTCATTAAAACCAATTAATTTGCCACATAACAAGCCTATTAAAGTAGCTTCCCTAACGTTATTTCCCTGTTGTAATATCTTCAATAAAATATCATAAAGAGATTTTGATTCATTAAAAACTAGACTAGACTTTTCATTTAAAATATTTAATTCATCAAGATTACATTCAAGTAAATTACATAACTTCTCTTTTTCAAAATGAGTAAATGATTTATTAATTTCTATTTTTTTCATTATTTTATTAAATTTACTAATTACTACTGCAATTAGCGTACCATAGTGAAAAACAGGTCTTTTTGTCAGTTAATCAAAATTTCGATAACGTTTTGTCATATCAAATATATTAGCAAAAATATCTTTATCTAGCTGAGTAAAATCCTTATCTCGACGTCTCATTACTTTTCTTGCAGTCTCAAAAAATTTCTCCTTTTTATGTAAAATAAAGCCTGACCTTCCTCCCCAACTAAAAGATGGAATATAGTTTCTAACAAATCCTGAACCAAAAATATTGACTGCAACTCCAACTATAGTTCCTGTATTGAACATTGTGTTAATACCACATTTTGCATGATCTCCCATAAACAAGCCGCAAAACTGTAAATCTGTAGATTCAAATGATTCCTTCTTATAACTCCACAATTTTACATTAGCATAATTATTCTTCAAGTTTGAATTATTAGAATCAGCTCCAAAATTACACCATTCTCCAACAACAGAGTTGCCTAAAAACCCATCATGGGATTTTGAGGAATAACCTAGAAAAATAACATTATTTACTTCTCCTCCAATCTTACAAAATGGACCAATTGTCGTCCCTCCATATAACTTTGCATTCATTTTGATGACTGAAGATTCGCAAATTGCTATTGGCCCCCTAATAGAGGTACCTTCCATAATCTCAACATTCTTTCCAATAAAGATAGGGCCAGATTTTGCATTTAAATTACAACACTCTACCTTTGCAGTTTCATGTATATAAATTTTGTTTCCTAAAACATTATTTGTTGAACTAATTTCAGTAGAAAATTTATTCTGAGTTATTCTGTAAAAATCAACAATTATCTCTTCAGAGTTAAATAAAAAAATGTCCTGGAGACTGCTTAAACAAGTAAATGGATTTGTTGTTTTAATATAATTTAGTTTTTTCAAATTAAACGTAGAGGATCTAAAAGCAATTACTAAATTATTTTTCTCTAAAAGCTCTCCTTTTCTTAAAGCATTAATCTCAGTGATTAATTGTTGATTAGGTGTAATACTAGAGTTAATCCATAAATTATCATTTTCCTGATTTAGAGGGAATTTCTGATTTAGATAGGATTCGGTTTTTATTGAAACATTCTTATAATAGTGTTCCCATTTTTCTTTAATAGTAAGTATTCCTAATCTAATTTCTGCAATAGGCCTGCTATAGCTCAGAGGGTAAAAAGACTCTCTATTAGAATCAAATAATATAACATTTATATAATGCAAAACTCAAAGAAGGTATAATTGCAAAGACCCAAGATGGGTTATTACTTTTTAAATTTCTGATACTTATTCTTGAATTTATCAATTCTTCCAGCAGTATCCACTAGTTTTGTTTTTCCTGTATAAAATGGGTGGGAATCAGAAGATATTTCCATTTTTACCAAAGGGTATTCTTTTCCATCTTCCCATTTAATGGTTTCTTTGCTTTCTGCACAAGATCTAGTTAGAATAGAGTAATCAGTAGACATGTCTTTAAAAACACACAATCTATAATTATCAGGATGAATATCTTTTTTCATTTTAGTAAATTCAAAATAAATGAGTGCAAATTTAAAAAAGTTTTGTGAAAAGAGATAATTTTATTTATAAATTCAACATGTATAAACTACAAATCAAGGTCAACTAATAGCCGGTTTGTACTCTTAACCCCTTCAGCAGATTCCCCAAATTTAGCTTGCTCCTCAATATCTAATTCAATTTCAATAATTCTTTCTACACCATTTTTACCTAAAACTACTGGTACTCCAATACATAAATCTTTTAAACCGTATTCGCCATCAAGAAAAACTGAACATGGAAAAATCTTCTGTTGATCACATGCTATTGCATGTGCAATTGAGGACACAGCTGCTCCTGGAGCATACCAAGCTGATGTTCCTAACATTTTAGTTAAAGTTGCACCACCAACCTTAGTATCTTCCATTACTTTTACTAATCGATCATTAGTTAAAAACTTACTAGCTCTAATGCTATTTCTGGTTGCTAAACGTATCAGTGGCAACATTCCTTTATCAGAATGACCTCCAATAACTAAGCCATCTACATCTGAAATTGGACAATTCATAGCTTCTGCTAATCTATATTTAAATCTTGCGCTATCAAGCGCCCCTCCCATTCCTATAATTCGATTCTTAGGTAAATCTGTCATCTTATGAGCTAAATAGGTCATGGTGTCCATAGGGTTGCTAACAATAATCAAAGTAACATCTGGGGAGTGCTTTATAAGATTTACGCATACTGTTTTGACTATTTCTGCATTTATTCCGATCAACTCCTCCCTAGTCATTCCAGGCTTTCTGGGAATGCCGCTAGTTATTATTGCTATATCGCTTCCTTCAGTTTTAGAATAATCATTTGTAGAGCCTGAAATTCTTGTATCAAATCCATTTAAAGAAGCTGTTTGCATTAAATCCATAGCTTTTCCTTCAGCATAATCTTGTTTAATATCTAGCAATACTACATCAGAAGCAAAATTCTTAATCGCAATATACTCTGCACAACTAGCTCCTACTGCTCCAGCCCCGACAACTGTAATTTTCATTTTAAAATAATTTTAAATTAATTTTACGCATCAATATTTGCATATTTAGCATTCTGTTCAATAAATTCTCTTCTTGGAGGAACTTCATCACCCATAAGCATGGAAAATACCCTATCTGCTTCCGCAGCACTATCTATAGTAACTTTTTTGAGTGTTCTAAACTCAGGATTTAATGTAGTGTCCCATAGTTGCTCAGCATTCATCTCTCCTAATCCTTTATATCTTTGTATTGCAACATTGACATCCTTACCAGCTTTCATTTCTTCAATCATTATATCTCTTTGATTGTCATCCCAACAGTATCTATGGTCTTTTCCTTTTTTCAATAAGTATAAAGGAGGGGTGGCAATGTACACATATCCATTTTCGATTAATTCATACATATAACGAAAAAAGAAAGTAAGAATAAGTGTAGCAATATGACTTCCATCAATATCTGCATCAGTCATAATCACAATTTTATGATATCGTAATTTCTCTATATTTAAAGCTCTCTCGTCTTCTTCAGTTCCAACAGAAACACCTAATGCCGTATACATGTTTTTAATTTCCTCATTTTCAAAAACCTTATGCTGCATAGCCTTCTCTACATTTAAAATTTTTCCTCTCAATGGCAAGATAGCTTGAAAATGACGATCCCTACCCTGCTTTGCGGTACCACCTGCAGAATCACCCTCCACTAAAAATATTTCACATTTCTCAGGGTCTCTTTCTGAGCAATCAGACAGCTTTCCAGGAAGCCCTGATCCAGACATAACACTTTTTCTTTGCACCATTTCTCTTGCCTTTCTAGCAGCATTTCTAGCAGTAGCAGCCAATATTACCTTTTGTACGATTATATTTGCTTGCTTTGGGTTTTCTTCTAAATAATAGGTGAGCATATCACTTACTGAACGAGACACAGCAGAAGTAACTTCCTTGTTACCTAATTTAGTTTTAGTTTGACCTTCAAATTGAGGCTCCATAACTTTAACTGAAATTACAGCTGTAAGCCCTTCTCTAAAATCATCTCCACTAATTTCAAATTTTACTTTTTTAAGCAGGCCAGATTCATCTGCATATTTCTTTAAAGTTCTAGTAAGTCCTCTTCTAAATCCTGCTAAATGTGTACCTCCTTCATGAGTATTAATATTATTTACATAAGAGTGCACATTTTCTGTATAAGAGTTATTGTATATCATTGCAACCTCCACTGGAACGCCATCCTTTTCTCCATCAATATATATTACATCATTTAAAATAGATTCTCTTGTTCCATCAAGATAAGTAACAAACTCTTTTAAGCCACCTTCTGAAAAAAATTCTTCTTTAACATAAGTTTCGTCATCATTTCTTCTTCTTTTATCAGTAATGCTTAGGTGAATTCCTTTGTTAAGGAACGAAAGCTCTCTTAATCGAGCTGATAAAATATCATAGTGATATATGGAATCTAGAAATATCGAAGTGTCCGGCTTAAAAGTTACCATCGTTCCAGTCTTATCTGTGCTTCCAATTTCCCTTACATTATATTGAGGTACGCCTTTTTTATATTCTTGTTCAAATATTTTTCCCTCTCGATGTACTTCAACTCTTAAATCATCAGACAATGCATTCACGCAAGAAACTCCGACACCATGAAGTCCTCCAGAGACCTTATAAGATCCTTTGTCAAATTTACCACCAGCATGTAAAACCGTCATAACAACTTCAAGTGCTGACTTTTTCTCTTTCTCATGCATTGCAGTAGGAATACCTCTTCCGTTATCTGATACTGTAATAGAATTATCTTCATTAATAAAAACATCAATGTGAGAGCAATATCCTGCCAATGATTCATCAATTGAATTATCAACTACCTCATAAACTAAATGATGTAATCCTTTTTGGCCAATATCTCCTATATACATTGCAGGCCTTTTTCTTACTGCCTCTAAACCCTCAAGGACCTGAATATTTTCAGCACCATAATTATCATTCTTTTTATTTTCTTCACTCATATGAGTATATGTTTTTTTATATAAACAAATATACTATAATAGAATATAAGAATTGGCCTATTTAATCTATTTAATTTAATAGAGTTTTTCAACAAAAGTTGATAACTTTAGAATGAATATTTTAATCCTATTTTAGCTAAGAATCCTATATCCTCATATCCTCTCCATATTTCTTTTTTTGAATTAAAAAGATTCTGTATAGAAACAGTTCCTGAAAATTGTTTTGAATAATAATAATGTGCGACTAAATCAAAGTTTAGTCGACTATCGAGCTCGTAATAATCAACTCCATACTCAGATGCAATATATATTGGTGGATCTGAAAACCTCTTTCCGTTATACTTTAGAATAGGATAAATCTTGAGCTTATTCCTTAGATTAATTGGAGAAGATAACTGTATTAATATTTTAGGTTTATGAGGGATCTCCTTACTCCAATAATAGTAATCTCCGCTGAGTGATAGGCTAATTAATTTATTAAAATCCTTATTATAAACCACTTTTGTGTTTAGTTGAAAAACATCTTTATAAAAAACCAAGAATCTGTTATACTCATTTATGCTATAGTTATCAAAAAAAGCTAGATTTTCTACATAACCAATCTTAATGTCTGTAGAAAAATTCTCATTCTTAGACAAAACATTTTTAAATTTAAAAAATAGACATTTCTCAGCAGTAGTTCTAAGATCCTGTGTAAAATTTTTAATATAGTTCTGATTTGTTCCTAAAGAGTAAATAAATGGATTTTCTAGTGATAAAGTATAGTATGTATTTCTATGCTTAATTTCTTTTACACCAGCAGAAACAAATAAAATCCCTTTGACTAACTCCTTGGACATTTCAATTAAAGGAAGGATTTCTAAACCGCTGCCTGTTTCGTAATCAATCATTATAGAGATATCGAAATCTATATCAAATTTAGACGCACCAACACTAGAATTCAAACCAATCATATTATGTGAACTACTTCTAACTCCGGCAAGCTGTTGCTGGCTATTATAATTAGTAAAATTATCAAAACTAAAATCTATATTGATAGGATAAGATTTAATTCTAGTTTCAATTAATGTGCTTAGATGTGCTCTATTTTCAGACCTTTCATTTAAATCAGAAAGAAAAAAACTAGTATTATGCTTAAACCTTTCATTATTTAAATCTCTAGATTCTAAAGAAAATGAAACTTTATTATAGCTAAATCTATTTCTTATATTATCTTCATCTATCTCAATTTTATGCCCATAGGAATTAAATATACTTCTATCGTAAAGATATCTTAGTCTATAAATATTCTTTTGATCATAAGCCTTATAATAAACATATAAGGAGCTAGACTTGCCATTAACAGCATTTTTATCAGTAGATTGAAATTTGTATGAATCATGATTAAAAAGTGTTGTAACTGATTGATGATCTGATAATGAATTTGAATAAGAAAAATTAGTACTTACCCCCAATTTATTTCCAAAAGAGAAAAATGCATGATTTGAATAATAATGAAGTGGTTTTCCTAGCTTCATTTTTGCTGCCTTTAAAGGTCTCACAGAATATCCTGTTCGAACAGGAAAATTTATAACTTTATATTCTTGACTTTTATCTAATTGAAAGGTGTCTAAATAAATAGCTTTATCATTTAACCTTACGGGATTTGCAATTTCTGAAGAGTATTTATCATAGACATCTACTTTTGTTGAGGAAATTTGTTCCTGCGCTTGTATATCTAAAGAGAATATAAAAAAAAGAATTATATATAGATTTAGAAATCTCATAAAAGGTAAAATTTATTATTCATTAATTATTAATTCGTACTCAATATTTTCTTCATCGATATCCAAATATGATTCATCGACATTAGAGATATTCTGATCTTTTTTCTGACTCGCAATTATACTCTCCCATTTCAATCTTGCCTTGTTTTTCACTTCTTCATTATCATAAGTTTCAATAATGTTTTCTAAAGTAACTTTAGCTTGTAAAAATTTTCCTTTTTGCCTGTAAATATCAGAAAGTAAAATAAATGCCTCAGCTAAGTAGAAATGATTATTATATTTTTTGACCATATCAAAAACCATATCTTCAACTAGATCATGCTCTCCTTCCAGATAAGATAAATAAATTAGCATATAAAATGCCTCTGAACCTATATCGTCATATGAAATATTTACAATCTTCTTAAAAAGAGTCCTTGCTCTAAAATAATTACCTTCTCTTATATCGCTTCTAGCAATAATAATAAGCGCTCTTGCTAGTTGACTATCGTCTATTTTTTCAAAATCTATAACTTTATAGGCGTAATCTAGTGCAGCAGTTGATGATTCATTATTGGAATCATTAATATGCATTAGATGCAGAATTGCTTCTCTTTTCAAATCATTTGAAGATGCAATTTTCTCAAGTGCACTATAATACATATTAGCATTTGGATAGTTTGCAGCTTTATAATAATATCTTGATAAAAAGATAATAGATTTTTCTAAAAACAAAGCCTTTCCAGATTTTACAATTTCTTTGTATTGCATTACTGCATTTAAAGTATCTTTCATCCTTAAAAAGTTTTGAGCATTATAATATCTAACAGATTCTAAAAAAATACCTTCTTTAAAATTGTTTATATATTGATTAAAACCTTTTTTTGCATTTTCATTATCTAATTCTATATATTTTAAATAGGCTGCTTTAAATGTTAAGGAATCCTTTTGCAGTAGAGAGATGTTAACTTGCGGAATCTGGCTAATTACATTTAAATAACTTTCTATATCACCCATACTAGTATAAGCTGCTTCTAATGAGGAAAGAGCTTCTTTAAAATATCTACTATCTTTATATTTATCAATTATAATCATGAACATGTCGATTGCCTTATTTACTTCCGAATTTCTTAAATAAATCATTCCTTTATTTAAATATGCAGCAGCTATCAAATGATTCTTTGGTGTGCTGCTGATTAATTGATCGTAACAAGTAAATGCATCTAAGAGCAGATTGTTTTCAGAATAATGATTTGCTAAATTCAACAATGCGTCATCATGATAAATAGAAGAAGGATAATTGTCTAGTATCATTTTTAAAGTTTCCACGTATCCTCTATCGTTTTCGAGTAAATTATAACAGATTCCTTGATTAAACAATGCATAATCTACATCAAATAAATTATACTCAATGCTTTTCTTATAATACTTACTTGCTAAAATAAATTGATTGTCTATAAAAAATCCATCTGCAATTCTGAGATATGAATCATTTATACGCAAACTATCATTTGAATTCTTTATATAGTTTCGAAACAACTTGTTAGCTTCTTCATATCTTTCTAGATTAAAATAACAATATGCTTGATTATATTTTTTTAAATAAAGGTAATAAGAAATTTTAGAAGAGTTTATGTCTGAAATATTTTCATAGCTATATAAGGATTTTGTATAATCTTTTAACTGATAATAAGAATCTGCAATCCAGAATTTGCATAAAAACTCTAGATGGCTATCATATGAATATTTGCATGATTCATTAAAAAAAGAGATTGCCTCTTCATAATTCATATTATTAAAGCTCTTTACTCCAAGAAAATAGGCTAATCTTTGATACTGCTTTTTATCTTGCAGGCTTAAAGATGGTTTCTTCTTTAAATTCAATAAAGCTTTATTATACTCTGATTCTTGCCCCAACATTCTAGTCATTAAAGTTTGTAAATAACCGATGTTTTTAGAATCTTGATACTTAATCAAATAACTTTGAATTGTCTCTATTGTATTGTTAAAAGGAAGGTCTAACTCATATGAAAGTTTAATATAATTATACATTGCATCTTCTTGAATCGTGGGATTAGAAGAATATTGCGATGCTTTCTTAAAAGAATTTAATGCATAATTTTTGTATTCTAATTCTAAATAAGTTGCTCCTAAATAGTATGCGATAACTTGTAAAGATTTTTCATCTACAGCACTAGCTTTTTCAAGATATTTTATTGCGCTTAAATAATCTCCAGCGCTATAATATGCATGTCCAATCTGTAAATAATCTATAGTCTCTGAATCACCAATCTCAGATAGATAAATCTCAAAATGATAGATTGAATTTGTAAACTCTCCTAGCTTATAATTTGATTCAGCAATTAATCTATGAAGCTCTGATTTTCTTGATGGTATTATATTTTCTAAAATTAATTTTGAATATGAGATTAGATCACGGTATCTTTTTTGAAAGAAATATATTTGAGCTATATAATAAGGGACAATACTAGAGAAATCTTCATCGTACCTTAGCTTATTAAAACTATTCAGTGCTCGTTTATAATGCTTCTGCTTATAAGCTATATGGGCATAATAATATTGTGCTACAGCTGAATAATGTGATTTATTATCAATTAATTTTGAAAAAAGATAATTTGATTCATCTAAAAAATTTAGCTGAAAATAACTATATGCTAAATTAAGCATATCTTCCTCTGCTAATTGCGCATTAATTTCTAAGAAATGATTAATGGCTTTACGATAATCTTTTTCTTGATAATATATTTGTGCTAATGACAGATGACAATTATCTCTAAAAAAAGAATTTGGAAAAAGATTTAAATGCCTATAAAATTTATATTTTGCAATAGCTGAATTAATTTTCTTAGAACATTCTGCAGAATAATAATGACATTCTTCATCTTCACTAAAACTCTCAAATACATGTAATGCTAATTCATATTTTTGATCATTATAATAATTAAAAGCATCTTCTATTGATTCATTCTGACTATAGCAAAAAATAGAACTTAAAAGAAAGCACTTAGTAATAGTTATAAAAAATTTCATGTAATGGTCAATGGCTATATAGTTATTTTAAAATTATAAAATATGCATTGCATTAAAATGTTTGTTATCATGGAGTTTTCAACATTGATTCTTAACAATTATGTAGGGTGAAACAATTTGTATGCATATATTTTTTTTCTTAATTTGCATAATGTTGTTTATACTAAAAATAAAAGGAACTGATACAATTCCTGACTTTGTTCAAATAAGAGATAAGAACATGACTCTTAAAGCGTATTTTCGCTTAAGTCAACAAGAAAGAAGTCTAATTAAACATGGATTTGAAAGAGATGCAGAGAAAATCATGAAGCTTTTAGACGTAATGGAATTTGGAAAAATTTATAAATACAATCCTGTTTTATCATCATGAATGAAATCATATCTTTTTTAGGAGTAAATATCTTTCGTGACAACGAATTAGTTTTAGAAAATTTAACTTTAAAAATTAATCATGGTGATTTTCTATATTTAGTTGGGGAGACTGGGAGCGGAAAAAGCTCTTTTTTAAAAAGCCTATATGCGGAGATTAAAATTAATACAGGTTCAGCAAAATTAGATAAATTTAATCTTCGAGATATACTAAAAAGTGATATTCCATTTTTAAGAAGACAAATAGGTATTGTTTTTCAAGATTTTAAATTACTTTCTGACAGAAATATCGAAGAGAATCTGAGATTTGTTTTAAAAGCTACGGGCTGGAAGGATAATGTTAAAATTAATCAAAGAATAAATGAAGTTCTTAAAAGCGTTCATTTGGAAAATTTTAATCAAAAAAAACCACATGAACTTTCAGGTGGAGAAAAACAAAGGGCTTCGATTGCCAGAGCATTATTAAATCACCCAAAAATAATTCTAGCTGACGAACCAACTGGAAATCTAGATCCTGAAAAATCTATAAATATTATCAATCTATTAAAAGATATTAATCAAACTGGGACAACAATAATAATTGCAACTCATGATTATTCAATTATCAAGCAATTCCCATCGACTATTTATGAATGTAAAGATAAGAAGGTCAATAAAGTTGATATAAAGAAATTCATATCTTGATGCTAGGAGAATCGTTAAAGAAACTTAATTCATTTGGTGTTGACGTTTATGCATATAACTTCTATACGATTCAAAGTTATAACGATATAATAGATTTTCTTAAAAAAGATACAACACAAAGGTCAAAAATAATGGTCTTAGGAAGTGGTAGCAATATTTTATTTACTAAAAATTATGAAGGAGTAATTCTTTATAACAATATTTTAGGAATTGAAACAATAAATGAAAGTGAAAAATCTGTAATAGTTTCAGTTGGCTCTGGAGTAGTTTGGCATGATTTTGTTATCTGGAGTCTAAACAAAAACCTTTCTGGAATTGAAAATCTAGCATTAATACCCGGTACCGTTGGAGCATCCCCGATACAAAATATTGGAGCATATGGAGTAGAGGTAAAGAATTTTATAAAAGAAATCGAATATGTAGATTTGAAAAATGGAGAATTAAAAAAAATTAATAATAAATCTTGTAAATTTTCATATAGAGACTCTATATTTAAGAACGAATTAAAAGATAGTACATTTATTACAAGGGTTACTTTTAAGCTTAGTAAAGAGTGGATTAATGAGACGTCATATGGAGAAATAATACAAGAATTGAAAAGTATCAAAAAAGAATCATCTCCAAAGAATATTGCTGAAGCAGTAATTAATATAAGAAGGAGAAAGCTTCCAGATGTTAAAGAGATAGGAAATGCAGGCAGCTTCTTCAAAAATCCGATTATTTCAAATAAAAAATTCTCTACTTTAAAAGATAATTTTCCAACGATCATTGGATATCCTGTTTCAAAAGACAAAACAAAAGTAGCTGCAGGATGGTTAATTGACCATATAGGTCTAAAAGGTTATAGAAAAGGTGATGCGGGGGTTCATAGTAAACAGGCTCTTGTGTTGGTAAATTATGGAAATGCAAAAGGCTTAGACATCCTAAATCTTGCCATAGAGATTCAGAGAAAGATAAAATACACTTATGATATTGATCTAGAATTTGAAGTCAATATTATATAAATAGCATTAAACTACTATAGATTTTATAATCTGTATAATTTATTTATAATACTATTTAAAGTATGGCTTGGTCTCATTATTTCTTTGACCTTATCCTTGTCTGGATAGTAATATCCATTTATATTCTGAGATTTTGCCTGAGTTTTGCTCAGCTCAGATAAGATAATTTTTTCATTATCTTTTAGTGACAAAGAAAATCTTTTAAATAAACTAGCTAATTCTTTATCTTCTTTTTGTTGAGATAGTTCTTCTGCCCAGTACATTGCTAAAAAAAAGTGCGAATCTCTATTGTCTAATTGATACACCTCTCTTTTTGGTGATTTACCATTTTTTAACAATTTTTCTATTGCAGAATCTAAAGTTTCAGCTAAAACTTTCGCCTTAGAATTATTATTAAAGTCTGATAAATGATCTAGTGAAGCAACTAAAGCAAGAAACTCTCCTAAAGAATCCCAACGCAAATGACCCTGTTCAAGTAATTGATGTACATGTTTTGGT
>MDSZ01103368.1_pt1 | contig 32140 bp, 34 predicted proteins | sample 811201 | NCBI WGS metagenome assembly MDSZ01 (sample SAMN05326647, study PRJNA326480) | marine metagenome | isolation source: seawater | place: Indian Ocean: North | collected 2010 | reverse complement strand
ATACTTTAAATAAATTAATTAGATATTAAACATATAATAGGTTTTTAGAAATACAAATTAAAACTCTGGACTTTTTAATATTTTATACAACTCTGGAATTGAAATGCCAACTACATTTGTATAACAACCTCTTATTTTTTTTACAAATCTTGAACCAAAATTTTGAATAGCGTATCCTCCAGATTTCCCTATTCCATCTTCTAGAATACTATCAGTTATTTCATCTTGTGAAATATTATTAAAATAGACGTCCGTTTTTACTAATCTTCGGATAATTTTTCCATTTGAAAATACTACACATAATCCTCCGAAAACTCGGTGTTTTCTTCCAGAAAGAAGTTTTAAATATTGTCTAATTTCGTCTTTGGAATTTGTCTTATGGAAAATTTTACCTGCCCTGTAAACAACTGTGTCTCCAGAAATTATAATATTATTACAATTTTTTAATCTATTCCTAACCGATTCTGCTTTCATTTGAACCAATTCTAATATAGATTTTGTAATTGATGACTTGAAATCAAATTTTCTTTCATCTACTAAATGTTTTTGGCATTCAAAATTAGCAATATCTAATTTTTTTAAAAGTTTAATCCTTTGTTGTGATTCAGATGCTAAAATTATTTTTTGTTTTTTTTTCAAAGATTATTTATGTCTGAAAGTAATTCTCCCCTTAGTCAAATCATAGGGAGTCATTTCAACTGTAACTCTGTCTCCAGCAAGTACTCTAATTCTAAACTTTCTCATTTTTCCTGCTGTATGGGCAATTATTTCATGATTATTATCGAGTAAAACTCTAAACATAGCATTAGGCAACAGCTCTTTGACTGTTCCTGTGAATTCCATCAATTCGTCTTTTGCCATATAATTTACTATTTTTTAGTTAGTCTGCATTCTATTGATAAAGCATGAGCTTGTAAACCCTCTTCATATGCAAGGTTTATAGCGTGTTTCCCAATTTTACCTAAATTTTTTTTGTTACATTGAACAATCGATGATCTTTTATAATAATCAAGTAAATTTAAGCCAGATGAAAACCTTGCAGTTCTATCTGTTGGAAGAACATGATTAGGTCCGGCTATATAGTCTCCGATAGCTTCAGGTGTATATCTACCTAAGAAAATTGCTCCAGCATTTTTAATTTTTTTTAAATACTGTTTTGGATTTTTGACTGCAATCTCTAGATGTTCAGGAGCTATTCTGTTTACTAAAGGAATAGTTTCGGAAAGTTTATCACATACAATAATTGCACCAAATTTTTCCCAACTAGCTCTTGCAATCTCTCTTCTTTTAATTTTACTTAAATATAGATTTATACTCTTTAAAACTTTTTTAGAAAAATCAATATCGTTTGTAATTAAGATAGATTGAGCTAGCTTATCATGCTCGGCTTGAGACAATAAATCAATTGCAATGTGATTGGGATCATTCTCTGAATCAGCAATAATCAATATTTCTGAAGGACCTGCTATCATATCTATTCCAACGGTTCCATAAAAATATTTTTTTGCATATGCTACATAAGCGTTTCCCGGACCAAATATTTTATCAACTTTATTAATTTTATTTGTCCCTAAAGCAAGAGCTGAAATTGCTTGAGCACCACCAATTTTATATATTTCCTTTATTCCTAATAATTTGCAACAAGCTAATACCAGAGGATTTATGAGTCCATTTGTAGCTGGAACGGTTACCACAATTCTTGAAACTCCTGCTACAATCGCTGGTACAGCGTTCATAATAAGAGAAGAAGGGTATGATGCCGTCCCTCCAGGGACATATAAACCAACGGATTCTATAGGATTCCATATCCCTCCTAATAGAACTCCCTCTTTATCTTTGTACATCATATCAGATGGTTTCTGTTTTTTATGATAAGCCTTTATTCTTTTAATTGCTTTTTTTAAAGAAACCAATGTTTCCTTAGATACCTTTTGAAAACTCTTTTCAATTTCCTTTTTTGTTACTACTAAATCTTCGAAACTCCTTACGGAGAATTTATCAAGCTTTCGTGTTAAATCTACTAAAGCCTGATCTGAGTTCAACTTGACATTTGAGACAATTTTAGATACTGATTTTTCAATACTCATATCATCTTTATTTCTTTTATTTATTAAATTTTCGAATTTTTTTTCAAATCCTTTCTCTGATGAAATTAAAACTTTAACCATTAATAGCCCTAGTAAATTTTCTTATAATGTCAGAAATTTCGTTATTCATAATTTTATAAGATATTTTGTTCACAATTAGTTTAGAAGTTATGTTGAGGAGAATATTAGATTCAACTAAATTATTTTCATTAAGAGTTTTTCCAGTAGAAACAAGATCAACAATTGTAGAACAAATACCTAATTTAGGTGCAAGCTCAATTGCACCATTTAGCTTTATACATTCAGCTCTAACTCCCTTTTCAGCAAAAAAATTTGTAACGGTGTTTTTATATTTTGTTGCAACCATTATATGACCATTATTTTGATTTTCATTCGTAACATTTTGTTTTTTCTTTGCTACCGATAATCTGCACTTTCCTATTTTTAAATCAAGGACTTTATTAATTTCATTATAATTAAATTCATTTAATACATCATCACCTGCAATTCCTACTTGAGCTGCTCCAAAAGCAACAAAAGTTGCAACATCAAATGCTCGAACTCTGATTATATTTATATTTTTTTGTTTAGTACTAAATAGTAATTTTCTTGATTCACTTTCAAAAAATGATTCTTCTGGTTTAATATCTGCCTTCTCAAGAACAGGAATCAATTCCTCTAATATTCTTCCCTTTGGTACGGCTAATATTATTTTTTTCATGATTTTATCCTTCTAATTTTAGCCCCACATTGTCTTAACTTTTTTTCGAGGTTTTCATAGCCTCTATCTAAATGATACACTCTATTAATTGTTGTTTTTCCTTTTGCCATTAAACCAGCGATGACTAAAGATGATGATGCCCTCAAATCAGTTGCCATTAGTTCAGCACCCTTGAGATTTTTGCTTTCAGTAACAATCACCTTTGATCCAATTTGGTTTAAATTAGCTCCCATTCTAATTAATTCGCTTATATGCATAAACCTATTTTCAAAAATATTTTCAGTTATTTCGGAAATACCCTTTGTTTTTAGAAGGGAAGAAGTTAATTGTGCTTGTAAATCTGTAGGGAATCCAGGATATTCATTAGTTTCTATCTTTAAGGAAATATCTTCATTTTTAGTTTTTTTTATTAGTAAGCATCTACCTTTATCTAAAATGGTTAACTTAAGTGTTTTTAATTGTCTAAAAATTTTTAATAAGTGCATACAAATTTCATTGTTTACATTTTCAAGTTTTATTTCTCCTGAACAACCGAACACGCATAGCACAAAAGTTCCTGATTCAATCCTATCAGGCATTATTTTGTGAGAACACCCATTCAAGAATTGCTTACCTTTTATTACTATTTTGTTAGTACCGTATCCTCTTATGTTTGCACCCATTTTATTAAGAAAATTAGATAAATCTGAGATCTCAGGTTCACATGCAGCATTTCTAATAATTGTGGTTCCTTCTGCTAGGGTGGCAGCCATTAAAATATTTTCAGTTGCACCCACAGATTTTTGGTCCATTTCAATATCTGCACCCTTTAAGCGACCTTTTATTTCACCGGTAACATAACCTCTATCAATTTTAAATTTAACACCCATTTTTGACAACCCATCTAAATGTAAATTCACTGGACGTGTGCCAATAGCACAACCCCCAGGTAAGGAAACAGACGCTTTTCCATATTTAGCTATCAATGGGCCCATTATCAAAAAAGAAGCTCTCATCTTTCTAACAAGTTCGTAGGAGCCAATAAGTGATTTGGGAGTTGAGGATAATAAGTTAATTTTACTAGATTTGAAATTAACACAAACGTTTAAAGATTTTAACAACTCAATCATTGATTTTATATCAGATAAATTGGGTACGTTTGAAATTGAAATTTTATCCTTAGTCAATAGAGAAGCTGCCATAATCGGAAGAGCAGAATTTTTTGAACCACTTATTTTTATTTTCCCATTAAGAGAATTACCTCCTATAATTTCTATTCTATCCATTTTTCTAAAGTTTAGGTAAAGTAATACCCTTTTGGAACATATATTTTCCTTTTCTTTCTGCGTAAGAAAGGTCACACATCTTATCGCCTTTAAAAAAAAGAAACTGTGCTGCTCCTTCATTTGCATAAATTTTTGCAGGTAAGGGTGTCGTATTTGAAAACTCTAGTGTAACATGTCCTTCCCACTCAGGTTCGAGTGGGGTTACATTTACAATTATACCACATCTTGCATATGTTGATTTTCCAACACAAATAACCAAAGTTTCTTTCGGTATTCTAAAATATTCAACTGTTCTTGCAAGAGCAAAGCTGTTCGGTGGAATAATGCAATTGTCAACATCTCTATCTATAAAACTTGATTCTGAAAAATTTTTTGGATCTACCGTTGCAGAATTTACATTAGTAAAAATTTTAAAGTTATTTGAAACTCTAGCATCATAACCATAAGAAGAAAGACCATAGGAAAGAACATTTTTTTTTTGTAATTCATCAATAAATGGATCAATCATATTTTTTTCCATTGCCATCTTTTTTATCCAAGAGTCAGGCATTATTCCCATTTTTTTTTACCTTTCTTTTTTTTAGGTTTTTTCTAAGTGCTTTTGATAATCGATCAAATTTATTTTTAGATATATTTGTCATTGATTTTTAGATTTAATCTTAAATTTATTGTACTTAGTTGTTTTACCCTTTGAGAGACTAATTGGATATTTTTTCTTATTTTTTTTTATCTTGTCAAAACATACTTTTTCAATATTAATGTTCGCCAAGTCAGAAAACCTTAAAAGATACAGCATTATATCAGCAACTTCATCTTCAATTTCATTTTTAATTTTTTTTTTGTTCCAAAAGTCAGAATTTTCATTTTCCCATTGAAAAATTTCTAACAGCTCTGAAGATTCAATATTTATTGAAATTGCTAAATTTTTAAGTTTGTGGAATTGTTCCCAATCTCTATCAGTGGCAAATTTTCGCAAAATTTTTTGAATCTCTAACTCATTCATTTTAAGAAATAAATCTAACCTTTTGAAGTCTACTAATTTTTTGATAATTTAATATATACCCATACCCATAAATATTAAACATAATTATTTAGTAAGATTCTTTGATTTGTTTGATCTGTGCAAATCAATAAAAAAAATAAATTTTATTTTTTGTGAAATTTGTTAAAGTTTATAAGTATGATGGATTTTATTTGGGGAAGACTTTCTTTATTATTCTATAGTGCTTTAGTTTCTATATTTAGTTTAACACTTTCATTTTATTTCCCTAACTTGATTTTCGTTTTTATTATTAGTTTGAGTGTATTGTTTTTAATCATTCTTGATTTTAGTCAAAAGAAGCATGCAATTCTTACAAATTTTCCGTTATTGGGTCGATTCAGATTTCTACTAGAAAGCATCCGTGCAGAATTAAGACAATATTATTGGGAGACTGATGATGATGAAGTTCCCTATTCACGAAATCAAAGAACAATGGTTTACGAAAGATCAAAAAATATGGGTGGCGTTAGACCGTTTGGATCACTTGAAAAAATGTATGACGATGATTTTGTTTGGCTCAATCATTCTATAATGCCAAGTCAAATAGAAAACAGTGATTTTAGAACAAAAGTTGGTGAAGGGAAAAAATCATATGATATGTCGGTTCTTAATATTTCAGGTACATCTTTTGGTGCGATATCTCCTCCTGCAATTACATCTTTAAATAAAGCGGCGAAGATGGGAGGTTTTGCTCATAATACTGGAGAAGGATCAATGTCTAAGTATCATGAAAATGGAGGTGGTGATACAATTTGGCAAATCTCCTCTGGTTATTTTGGTTGCAGAAATAAAAAAGGAAATTTTTGCGAGGATACTTTTTCTAAAAAATCAAAAAGCAATCAAATCAAGATGATAGAAATAAAAATAAGTCAAGGAGCTAAACCTGGTCATGGAGGAATTTTATTAGCTCCAAAGGTTACTGAAGAAATAGCAGAAACCAGAGGAATTGAAATGGGAAAAGATTGTATTTCGCCCTCTAGACATAGAGAGTTTTCTAACCCTGCTCAACTTCTAAATTTTGTTGAAAAATTGAGGAAATTGTCAGGCAATAAACCAATTGGCATCAAAATGTGTATTGGTCATCCATGGGAACTTATATCTATAGTAAAGGCCATGGTTATTAAAAAAAAATATATAGACTTTATCACAATAGATGGTGCTGAAGGAGGAACAGGGGCTGCACCTGCTGAATTTACAGATCATCTTGGGTGTCCATTGAAAGATGCTATTGTATTTGTTGATAACGCACTTGTTGGATCAAACCTCAGAGAAAAAATTAAAATAGGAGTGTCTGGGAAAGTAGTTTCTGCGTTTGATATTGCCCATATGTGTTCACTTGGAGCTGATTGGGTCAATATGGCAAGACCTTTTATGTTTGCGATTGGTTGTATACAATGTAGATCTTGTCATACAGGAGAATGTCCAAGCGGTATTGCGACAATGGATCCAATGAGATACAGAGCTATTGACATTGAAGATAGATCTCAAAGAGCATTTAATTTTCACAAAAATACAATCTTTGTATTTAAAGAACTTCTCGAATCAGTTGGTGTTAACCATCCTTCAGAACTAACAAGAAGACATATAGTTAGAAGGCTTTCTGAAAGTGAAATTAGATTGGCAGATCAAATATATCCAAGTGCTGAAAAAGGTGAATTAATAAAAAATAAAAAAAATATTTCTGACCCAAGATTAAATAAGTATTGGAATAAAGTATCACCAAATAGCTTTCAATTTGTAAATTAATAAATTATATTTTTGTTTCCTAAAAGACATCTTTTAGTCGAAACGTTTACTATGTATTATATACAAATGTTTTTTAACAATTTTTATAAATTCTCAACTTACAAACTAAGCCCTCTTAGTTTAATAGCAAAACAGGGTCTTGGTAAGACTCAGCCACTGGAGCGTAACCAGTAGAGGGCACCATAATGGAAAAAAGTCTAACTCAAAAAATTTTTATTAGTTTTATTGTAGGAATTATATTTGGAATTCTTATCAATTGGTTTCCTATTCCAATAAATATTAAAAAAAATGTCATTAATTTAATATCTTTTGGAGGGGATTTCTTTCTTAAAACAATAAAAATGCTCGTTGTACCGATAGTTTTTTTCTCACTTGTTAATGGTGTGGCTAATCTGAGTAATATTAAATCTTTAGGAAGAATTGGCTTAAAATCAATTACACTCTACATTGGTACAACTTTTTTAGCTATTTCTTTATCTCTGCTCTTTGCCAATTTTTTTCAGCCTGGTAATACAGTCGGATCAAATTTTGAAACTGGTGAAATCAAAGTTTCTGAACCTCCTGCATTTTTTGATATTTTATTAAACATAATACCCAACAATCCATTCGAATCTTTAGTCAAAGGTGAAATGTTACAGGTTATCTTTTTTGCAATTTTGTTAGGAAGCGCTCTATCTAATTTTAGTAAAGCTAGCATCTTAAAAAAATACTTCTCAGATTTTAACGAAATAATAATGAAAATTCTTTCATATGTAATGGTCATTGCACCAATTGGTATTTTCTGTTTAATTGCAGAAACATTTGCCACTCAGGGATTATCTTCAATTTACGAACTTTTCAAGTATTTTATTCTTGTTATTTTGGTTTTACTCTTTCATGCATTCTTCGTTTATATTCCAATAATAAAATTTTACGGGAAAATAAATATTTATGATTTTTTTAAGGGAATAAGAGAAGCTTTATTATTTTCATTCTCAACTTCTAGCAGTAGTGCAACCATTCCAGTGACATTAAAATGCATGAAAAAAAATTTCTTGATTAAAGATAACATCGCATCATTCACAGTTCCACTTGGTGCGACTATAAATATGGACGGTACAGCAATTATGCAAGGTGTCGCGACTGTCTTTATTGCAAATTTATATGGCTTTGATTTGATTTTAACTGATTATATTTCAATAATTTTAACAGCAACTTTGGCCTCAATTGGCACGGCTGGAGTTCCAGGGGTAGGAATTATAATGTTAGGAATGGTTTTAAGTCAAATTGGTTTGCCACTTGAAGGAATTGCTATTGTAATGGGAGTAGATCGATTCTTAGATATGCTCAGAACGTCAGTTAATATTACAGGGGACTCTATGATATCAATTGTTATAAATAAAAGTGAAACTAAATGAAGTGGTATGAAGTTGAGTTAGAAATTCCATTTTATGGTAAAAATTTTGAGACGGTTCAAGCAACCGATTCAGAAACAGCAAAGATTATAGCTATGAGAAAAAGTGAAGTTGAATTTAATTTTTCATATAAAGACATACTCGTAACTAATGTAAGAGAAATCAATAACTAAAATTTATACCTTTACCACTGGGTTTGGAAACAATTTCATTTTCTGACATTACTATTTTTCCATTGATAATTGTATGGATTGGCATCCCTTTTATTTTGAGATTATCGTACGGACTCCACTGCGATCTGCTCTTGATCCAGTCATTAGAAATTCTAAATTCTTTGTTTAGATCAACAACAGTTAAGTCGGCGTCATATCCTATATCAACTTTACCTTTATTCATTACTTTGTATATGTTACATGGATTTACTGACAGAAGCCTCACAACATCAAAAATTGATAATTTACCCTTATTAACAAAATTTAGCATTATCGGTAACAATGTCTGAACACCTGTCATACCTGAAGGTGAATCGGGGTATTTTTGTTTTTTTTCTTCGATAGTATGAGGTGCATGGTCTGAACCTACTACATCAATAATCCCTTTTGAAATTCCCTCCCAAAGCATGTCTCTATGGGATTTGTCTCTTATTGGAGGATTCATTTGAGCAAATGTACCTAAACTTTGATAACATTCTGGGGAACTAAAAAAAAGATGTTGTGGAGTGGCCTCACAAGTCGCAATATTTTTATTTAAGGCAAGTAGTTTTACTTCATCAAGTGTTGATAGATGCAAAATATGAATTTTTTTGTTTGATTCTTTAGCAGCATCCAATAATCTTTCTGTTGATAATAATGCAGACTTAACGTCCCTTATCTTAGGGTGATGAGAAACCTTTAAATTTTTTTTTGAAAATTTCTTCTTCTGCTCTGCCAATCGATATTCATCCTCGCTATGAACAGCAACCATTTTTTTTGCTTTTGCAAGAATTCTTCTAACATTATAATCATCTTCTACTAATAAATTTCCAGTAGATGATCCCATGAAAATTTTTACTCCACAACAACCTGGATAGCTTTCTAATTTATTTAAATCATCAATATTTTCTTTTGATGCACCAACAAAAAAGCTGTAATTACAAAAAGCTTTTTTTTCAGCAATTTTAAATTTTCTTTCAAGTTCATGTTCATTAGTCGTAGGAGGTTTTGTATTTGGCATTTCGAAAATGGATGTTACACCCCCTAAGACAGCTCCCATAGTTCCATGAAATATATCTTCTTTGTGGGTTAATCCTGGTTCTCTAAAATGAACTTGTGTATCAATAGCACCAGGCATTACCAATAAATTGTTGATATTAAGCGTTCTTTTTGAATTTTTATTGGATAGGTTTCCAATTGCAGCTATTCGAGAATCAATTATTCCAATATCTAATTGTTCAATTTTTTGATTTGAAAGAATGATATTTCCACCTTTCAATATTAGATTAAAGTTATGATTTTTGTTCTTCATTAGTTATTTACAATCAGATAAGATATCAAAAAAATTTCCAGTATTTTTGATTGAATTTACATTTACAAGATACCACGCAGTAAAAAAAATGATATGCCAAAGTGGCTTAGAAAATTTTTTATTGTTTTTTACACTTTTACAAACATCCATGATTTCTTCTTTTGTGAAGAAATCCAACAAAAATTTTTGTTTTAAAAGAAGGTCCTCTAAATAACCAATTTTTTTTGGAATCCAATCATATATTGGTACAGTAAATCCTTTTTTTTTATTAAAAGGATTATAATATGGAATATTTTTTTCCAAAAGCTTTCTTATATAGAACTTCCCAAATCCATTATTTATTTTTTTTTTATCATCAATATAAAATAGACTCTCAAATAATTTTTTATCAACAAAAGGTGTTCTTCCTTCCATGCCAAATGCCATTAGACACCTATCAAGTTTTGTCAATAAATTGTTTGGCAACCAGTTGTGGTAATCAAATAATTGGAATCTTTGAAGAATAGTATAATCGTTGTTTAAAAAACTATTGAAATTTTTTACTTTATATTCCCAGTTTTCAAATTTATTTTTCAATATACCTCTAAATTCTCCTGATGGAATAAAGTTTCTTTTTTTAAAAAAAAATCTCTGAGTTTTCTTATATCTTCCATATCCTCCAAATAATTCGTCTCCGCCTTCGCCAGTAATTGCAACTTTAAAATTTTTGGATGCAATTGAAGCTAATTTAAAAGTAGGAAGGATAGCATAATCAGCAATTGGCTCATCAATATATTTAGCTGCAAAAAATATCCAATTCCAAAAGTCGCTCTCTGAAAAATTTTCATCTATCAAATCAATTTTGTAATTAGCAGTTAATTTTTTTAAATAAAACGAGGGTGTATCTTTAAAAAAAATTGAATAGGCTGTAACATTTTTTTCTAATTTGTTTAAATAATGTAAAAGCAACATTGAATCAATTCCTCCAGAAAAAAATATACACAATGGAACATCGCTTCTTAGATGAGTTGAAATAGATTCCTTAATGCTTTTTTCTATGTAATCATCTGAAGATTTAAGATTTTTTTTTTTTTTTGGTAATTTATTAATGAAACTTTTAATTATCCTTCCCTTTTTAATTACTAAGACCTGTCCTGGAGCGACCCTTTTTATATTTTTATAAACAGTATCAAATCCTGTAGAATATTGTAATTGCATCAACTCTTGAATTTTAAAATTATCAATTTCAAGTTTCTCGCTTGCTATATTTTTTAATCCTTTCATTTCAGAACAGAAGAATATGCCATGATCTGATAAACTAAAATAAAGAGGTTTTATTCCAAAAGGATCTCTTGCTATAATGACTTCATTTTTTTTCTTATCATAAATTGAAAAAGCATACATCCCTCTTAATTCTTTTATAGCTTCAACTCCACCTTCTTTGTATAAAGCTAAGATCGACTCCGAATCAGAGTTAGTAATATATTCATACTTATTTTTAATTTTATTTTTTTTTCTTATCTCCAAATCATTGTAAATTTCACCATTAGCAACTAAAACAAAATTATGATTCTCGATTGGTTGACTTCCCCCTTCAACATCTACAATTGATAGTCTTGTATGAAGAAGTGTTAGATAAGGATCACTGTATAAACCAATATTTTCTGGTCCTCGATGAATAATATATTTTTGAATATTGAGAAATTTTTTGGATATATTTCTATTTGGTTTAAAAAGAGAAATTCCTGCTATTCCGCACATAACTTACAAATTCTTTTAAAAAAATTAATATATTTTAAAACAATGACCTTTTCTGAATAATTTTTTTTAAAAGTCTTAAAGCCATTTATTGTAACTTTTTTTTTAAGATTATCGTCAGAATTTAATGTTTTGATTTTTTCAACCAGATCAAACACATTATCTTTTTCAAATTTTAGCCCATTGAAACGATGCTTAACCATTAATCCTGGACCACCAACGTTTGAAACAATTACAGGAATTTTATGGGCCCATCCATCTACAACAATATTACCAAATGGCTCATGTCTTGATGGACATACTAGCATTGAAGCTTTATTTAAAAAACTAGAAATATTATTACTCCATTTATATAGTTTAACTCTATTGTTTAAATTAAACTTTTTAATCAAGTTTCTGTATGAATTTTCAAGCAAACCTTCTCCTACAATACTTAAATTAAAAGATGGTAAAAAGGGCATTGATTTTATTAATATATCTATAGCTTTATTATGATGAAACCTTCCCATACAAATAATATTTCTTTTTTCTGTCGGATATATTTTTGATGCAGATATTTGATTATTTGAAACAAAATTTGGAATGAACTCAACATTTTTTCGATCCCATCCTTTTGAAATCACAAAATTTTTTAAATCTTGAGTATTCGTAATTAAAAAATCACATTTAACATAATTTTTTATGTCGTAATAACCACCTAACCTTCCTACGTAAATTTCATTTTTTATTTTTTTGGGAGGTAATAATCTTGATGCTCTATTCATCCATGTTAGAACAATATCTGGTTTAAATTCTTCTATACTATTTTTAATTTTATATGAACATAAGGGATTTAAAAAATTAAAGAAGACTATCTGTTCTATATCATTTATTACTGTTTGCAATTTTTTTATTCTTTCTTTATTAGATTTGATTATAACTTTTTGTTGAATTTTTTGATTTTGCGCAAAAGATATAGCTAATCTCTCAAAAAAAGACTCCGCTCCACCAAACCTAGCTCCACTCATAATATTTATGATTTTTAGTTTAGAATTGATATCCATTTTTCTGCAATCTCTGACCATGAAGAATAATTTTTTTGTTTTAAAGACTCTATATTCATTTTTTTCCAAATTTTATCATCATTTAATACTTTAATTGTATTCAAACAAAATTCTTCATCGTTATTACAAACATAGCCTGTTTTTTTATGAATAACTCTTTCGCTAAGACATCCATAATTACAGACTACGGCTGGCACTCCTAAAACTTGTGACTCTGCAACTGCCATGCAAAATGTCTCATCTTGGCTTCCTTTGTATAAAAAAATTCTAGAAGATTTTAGTTTTTTAAATAGTTGTTTTCTTTCTAGTGGTTTTTTAAGTATCACTCCTTTTTTTTTAAGTGACTTGGCTTTCTTAAGAATTTTATTAATTATTTCTGAATGTTTTCTACCGAATTCTCCATATGTTTCAAATCCTGAAAAAATATAAAGTTTTGATTTTCTGCAAAATGGAAATATATTTTTCTCCCAATTATCTAAAAGCCAACTCAATCCTCTCATAGGATTAGAAGTAAAAATAGCATTTTTAGTTGGCAAAGAATTTTTGGAAGTTTTATATTTTTCAAATAACTCGTTATCTATTCCATAAGGAATTACAATTCTCTTATTTGCGGGAGCCCACCAAGGATAAGTTTTTAAATGATATTTACTTGAAAATACAATATTAAATTTGTTAAAAATTAATTTTGATAAATACCTATACTTTAATAAATAATTTGCAGGATTATGAATCCAAAAAATTCTTTTTTTACATTGCTTTCTAAAATTTAAATATTGATCCCCTCTATTAACGACTAGAGTGTCGAACTTAAAGGAATTAATATCGTTATCTAGTCTTTTCCACAGTACATTATTAATTCTACCTTCATTAACACAATTATTATAAACGGTTATGTCTTGGCCTTTTTGAGCAAGATTCTCAACTAAGGAAACAAATGCAACCTCAGCTCCACCATAAGGTTTTTCTCTGAGAGTTTTTGAATCAAAAGCAATTCCATTATCGATAAATAGTATTTTATTCATATTTTTTATTTTTATATTTTAAATAAGAAACAATTGGATATAAGGATGCTACAATTGCAATTAAAAATCCAACCTCTTTTTCTTTATAACCTTTTCTAAGAAAAAAACATTTCCAAAATCTTGAAAAAATTCTTCTAATATTAATTAATAAATTTTCTTTATTTTTAGAACTTTGGAGGTCAACAGCTTTTGCTGAAGAATAACTATCTAGTTTAATAAAAAGATCTGATACGCTTTTACAGTAATAATGATCTAGTTTATTTTTAAGAGTTTGTCCCTCTAATCCCTCTAATTTAATTACCGGATGAACCCTTTGATCACCCCATTTTTTTTTTCCATTTCTAAAAAGTCCATCATAGGCCGACTTCCCAAAATAAGCACCCCAACCATGTTCAATCAATTTTTTTCCTAAAAAATTTTTAACCTTAATTTTATGCCAATCATATTCACTAAATTTAATAATATTTATTATTTCGTTTCTAAGTTTGTCTGAGACTCTCTCATCAGCATCAATTTCTAAAATCCATTCTTTACTACATTTACTTATCCCAAAGTTTCTTCTATCACCCTCAATTGACCAGTTTCCTGAATATATTTTTTTTGTAAATTTTTCCACAATCTTCCTGGATTTATCAGTACATTTATCTAAAACAACAACTATCTCCTCTGCAAATTCAACTGTTTCTAAACATTCTTTAATCTGTTTTTCCTCATTGTGAATAACAATTAATACTGACAATTCATTCATTAGCAACTTTTTAAATAATGAATAATATTTTCTAAGACTTTTTTTGTTTCTAAATCAAGCATTAAAGAACCACATTTCTTGGAATCGAACCCCTTATAACCCATCAAATCTTCAGGTGTTTTGGGGCTAGAAATAACAAAATTTTTTTTCCCCCATGGGCCATATTGGTCCTTATCACTAGGACCAAAAAGGCCCACTGTTTTAATTTTTGCAAGAGAAGCCATGTGCATCAATCCAGAATCATTTCCTATAAACAATGAGCATAGTTTCATGATATGATAAATCTCAACTAATGAAGACTTTCCGAATAAATCAAAAATAAATGGTAGATTTTGATTTAAAATTTTTTTTACGAATTTTCTTTCGGTACTTGGGCCAGTAAGAATAAAAATACATTTTTTAAAATCAGATTTAGTTTTTAATTTTAATATTAATTCTAAATATCTTTCAGCCGGCCAAATTTTTCCAATCCAATTAGCAGTAGGTGCAATCATAACCAGATTATTTTTTTTTTTTAATAATTTTATTTGCTTTAATTGTGTTTTTTTAAAATTAGTTGACGATAAAATATTTATAGAAGGACTTAATATTTTCCCGGTTACAGCTTTTGTAACTTGGATAACTTTATGTTCACTGGATAATTCCTTGTTTTTTTTTAATCTAATTTTTTTTTTTGAAAATAAAAAGAACGTAATACCAGTTCCTCTTAAATCAATTACGTAATTATATACTGTAAAGAATAATTTAAACCAAAGTATAAGCCAATGAAGTGCAAATTTTTTTTTTTTAAGAGTAATAAGGTTATCGATATTCTTACAATAACTAAATAAACAAGAAGGAACTTGACCACAAACTAATGTAAGCTTAACATTTTTTTCACTATTTTTAAAAAATTGATTAAAACCGGATGAAAGTATTGAATCACCAAGTCTGTTTGAAGAAATAATTAAAATTTTTTTAGTTTTTATCATCTTGTTAAATTAAATTTATTTAATAAATTAAACATATGTTTAATAAAAAAGAATTTTATAAGCTTGAAAAAAGATCATTAATAAAAATTTTTGGCAAGGATAAATTCTCATTTATTCAAGGAATTATATCAAATGATATAGAAAATTTAAAAAAAAAAAGTGCAATTTATTCATCAATTCTTACACCTCAAGGAAGGTTTGTAACTGACTTCTTTATAAGTAAGTATAAAGATTTTTTATTTATGGAGATTAATAAAAAAAATGAACAAGAAATTATCCAAAAACTAAATTTTTATAAACTTAGATCAGATGTAACCATAGAAGTAGAAAAATACTCGTCCGTATTTCTTTTATCCAATGATTCCGAAAATGATTTAAAAGAAATTAATGTAAATCATTATTGTTTTGAAGATCCAAGATTTAAAAAATTATTCAAAAGGCTTTATATACTTAATGATTCAAAATTAATTAAATTAGAAGATTTTAAATTAATAAAAATTACTGAAGAAAAATTTAATGATATGAGATTGAAACATTCTATTCCTGATTTTCAATATGACGCTGAACAGAATAAATCATTATTGATGGAAATGAGATTTGATGATTTAAATGGAATATCATGGGAAAAGGGATGCTATATGGGGCAAGAAATTACTGCACGAATGAAATATAGAAATTTGATGAAAAAAAAAATTTTTAAAATTAAAATTGATTTTAACAAAAATATAGAAAAAGAAATAAAATTAAATGAAGAGGTAATAGGTAGTATTTCAAGTCATAATAAAATTGATGGTTTGGCATATTTTAATCTTAAAAAAATTAATCAAAATTCTAAAAGTGAAATGCAAAGCGGTGATTCTATGATTAAAATTGAAAAATTATGGTGGAGCAATGATTAATCAAATAGAAAGTTTATCTTTAAGAACTTTCAATTTACTAAATGGTGATTTTTTGTAAGAAATAGTATTTTCAATTTGTCTTAAACCATTCTTTCCAAAATATCTTTCAATATTATTTTTTATCCATATAACATCCTGCTTATTTCTTAATTCACCAAGTCTATCTTCCATATTTAACCATTTCCATCTTAAACATATACTTTCATAAAGTTTGTCAAAACCAATATTTTGTGCTGAAGATGTCTTGATAATGTCAATATCCCAACTGTCCTGATTTTGAAAATATGATTTACTTCCATTTAATTCTGAATAAGTTATCTCTGATAAACCTTTAATATCAGATTTTGTAACAACAATGATATCAGGTATTTCGAAAATACCTGATTTCATGAACTGAATAGTATCTCCACTACCTGGCTGAATTCCCAAAATAACACTATCGGATATATTCTTTATAAATATTTCAGATTGACCTACTCCGACAGTTTCTATAATTAAAAAATCAAAGATTGATCTCATAACAACCATTGTTGGATATGTTAATTCAGAAACACCTCCTAAGAAATTCTTAGAAGCCATTGATCTAACAAAAACATCATTGTCAGATGGATTTAGTAAAAACCTTGTTCTATCTCCTAACAATGCTCCACCAGACCTTTCCGATGAAGGATCTATTGCAATAATACCAACAGATTTTTTTTTTTCTCTTATCAGTTTTATAAGTTTATCTATTAGCGAAGATTTTCCTACCCCAGGCGCTCCTGTAATACCAAGAACATGAGCCTTTGACTTTGCATGAAGTATATCTAATTGTTCAATAATTTCATTTGAATCCAAATTAGTCTCTACCTTTTCTAATAAATTGGATAATTCTATTTTTTTCTTTAGATTACTAATCATTATATCTCTAAACTTGAAAAACTATATCTATCTTCAAGGTTTTTATGAAACTTACAAATAAGAATTTTCCTGTTTTTTTTTATGTCTTCGTCTTCAACATTTACGATTACGTTGTCAAAGAAATTATTCAGGGCAAATGTCATTTTTTGCAATAGACTAGTATTTTCAAAAATAAAATCAGTTTCTTCATTATTTGCTAATTTTTCAAATTCATTTGACAAATCATTTAGTATAGATTCATCATTTTTTTTGAATAGTTTTTCGTCAGGTTCGTCAATAATTTGTTCAGAAATTAAAGAATTTAATCTTTTAAAAGCTTGTAAAAAATCTTTACCAATCTTTGAGTTAATAAACTTTGAGAGATTTATTACTCTTTTTAATACAAGATATGGATTAATATTTTTATCGTCAATTGAAGCCTTAATCACATCATTTCTATAACCAATACCTGTTAAAAGAATAAAGATTCTTTTTTTGAAAAAATCATGAAATTCTGTATATAAGATTTTCGAATTAATATTTTGTTCAGAATATAATTTTATTAAAAATGAGAATAAATCATAAAAATTAATCGATATTTTCTTTTCAATACAAATCTTAATTATAGAAAGAGATGACCGTCTTATACCAAATGGGTCACCAGCTCCTGAAACTTTCTTTTTAGAAATAAAATATCCAATAATAGAATCAAATTTTTGAGAAATTGATAACACATATGTTAAATAATTGTTATATGATTTACTGAATTCGTAATTGTATTGATCTGAAAATGCGTTGTGAACAATTTCGGGAATTTTTTCTTTCTTGGCGTAGTATCCTCCAACCTTTCCCTGTAAGTTAGGAAATTCTTTTACCAATTCAGTCGTTAAATCTGTACTTGATAAGATTAAATATTTATAATATTTTTTAAAATCTTTGCCTAAAAGCTCCAAGATATATCTGACTAAAAGATCAATGCGTTTGGCCCTTTGATACAAATTGCCTGATTTATCATAAAATATAATATCTTTAAGTAGATTTAATCTTTCTTCTGACTTTTTTTTTAAATCTTCATCAATAAAAAAACTAGCGTCGCTGAACCTTGCTTTCAGAACATTCTGATTTCCATTAATTAAATTAGATTTTTTTTTACTATTAATTCCTGCAACAAAGCAAAAAGTATTCGAAAGTTTGGAGTCTCTATTTTTAAATGAAAAATAATTCTGCTTGTTAGTCATTATCTCTTCTAAAAGAAAATTAGGTAGTTTGAAAAAGTCAGATTCAAACGAGCTAAAATATAAATTTGGATATTCCACTGAACTAGATACTCTTTCTAAGAGTAAATTATCAATTTCAAAAGTAAGATCATTCCTTTTGCAAAATTTTTCAATTTTATCTAGGATCATTTTTTTTCTATCTTTTTTATCTAAAACGACATAATTTTTTTTTATATTTTTTTTATAAGTAATAAAATCTAAACATTTTATTTTCTTATGATCAAAATAATAGTTACCAAAAGTAAAAGAGTTCGATTTAATTCCAGCAAACTCAAATTTAATTTCTTTTTTTTTAAAAACGCACAAAATATTTTTAATAGGTCTAATCCATCTATCGTTATTATTTGCCCATCTCATTGATTTAACCCATTTGATTGATCTGAGTAATTGAGGAATCTTTTCTTCTAAAATTATGGATATTTCTTTTTCTTCTGATTTTTTCTTTGCTATGTAATAAATTTTATTTTTAATTCTTTTAGTTTCTAATTTTTTCAATTCTTTGATATTATTTGATTTTAGAAATCCACTTATGGCGTTTTGATTAGCATCGACCTGTGGTCCCCTAATTTCAATTTTCTTTGATTCTATTTTAGATGGTAAATTTTCTGCAACTAATGTTACTCTTCTTGCAGTTGAAAATGTTTCTATACTTTTAAAAAAAATTTCATTTTCCTGAAATAATTCTTTAAATAATATTTGAAATTGTTTTTCAATTAAAATTTGCGAAGATGATGGAATTTCTTCACCATAAATTTCTAACAACAAATTATTCATTTTTTTCTATTATCAATTTGCAACAACTTTGCACTAATGATCTAATTCTAAGTATATAAGATTGTCTTTCTGAAACAGAAATCAAACCCCTAGAATCTAATAAATTAAAAGAATGACTGGCTTTTATACATTGCTCATACGCAGGAATTGTCAAACCCTCATCAATAAGATTTTTTGAACTTTCTTCAAAAAAGCTAAATGATTTGTATAGATATTCTCTGGATGCATGCTCAAAATTAAATGATGACATTTGTTTCTCGTTCTCATAAAAAATATCTTTATATGTTATACCTGTATCATCTATAATTATATCAAAGACACTTTTAACATTTTGAACAAAAGTAGCTATTCGTTCAAGACCATAAGTTATTTCTAAACTAACTGGTTTGCAGTCTAATCCACCAATTTGCTGAAAATATGTAAATTGACTAATTTCCATTCCATTACATTGAACCTCCCATCCTAATCCAGTTGCACCAAGTGTAGGACTTTCCCAATCATCCTCTATAAACTTTATATCATTATAATTTTTGTTGATATTAATTGTTTTTAGACTATCGAGATATAAATCTTGTGAATTTAAAGGACTAGGTTTTATTAGAACTTGTAGTTGATAATAATGTTGTAATCTATTTGGATTTTCTCCATATCTACCATCCGATGGTCTACGACATGGCTGAATAAAAACTGCTTTCCACGGCTCTTTGCCAATTGCCTTTAAAGTGGTTGCTGGATGAAACGTTGCCGCTCCCATCTCCATATCGTAGGATTGAATTTGAACACAACCTTGTTGCTTCCAAAAATTCACAAGATTATCAATAATTTTCTGAAAAGTAATCATTTCTTTTAAAGCTTTAAAAATAATATTAATTTAAAATTCAATTTTTGAATACTATATACTTATACCATGTTATCAAAAAAATACTTTTCTAAAATAATAACAAATGACAGTAATTAACTTACAAAATAACAATCCAAAAAATTTTATCGAGATTTTTAATAAATGGCTAGAGAAAGATATTGTGAAAATAAACTCAGTAATCTCAGAAAATTTAGTTAGCAGTGCTACTTTAATTTCTGAGCTCTCAAATCATATTATAAACTCAGGCGGTAAAAGAATCAGACCACTCTTAACTGTGGCTTGTTCTAAATTATGCAATTACACTGGAAGCAGACACATTGAACTTGCATCGGTAATAGAGTTTATCCATACAGCTACTCTTCTTCATGACGATGTGGTTGACAATAGTAAAAAAAGAAGAGGAAAGTCTTCAGCAAATTTTGTCTGGGATAATAAATCAAGTATTTTGGTCGGAGACTATCTTTTAAGCAAGGCTTTTAGAATGCTAATTAATGACGGATCAATGAAATGTTTGGAAATAATTTCTAAAGCATCTTTGAAAATATCCCATGGTGAGGTAAAACAATTAGTATCTATAAAAAATCTTCATACAAGCGAAACAGAGTATTTAGATATTATAACTCATAAGACCGCCATTCTTTTTTCAGCTGCTTGTCAAATTGGAGGTGAGGTCAGCGAAGTTAATTCCGATAAAAAAAAATGTTTGGCAGAGTTTGGAAAATATTTAGGTATTGCTTACCAAATAATTGATGACACACTCGACTATTTTTCAGAATTTAAACTATCAGGAAAACAACCAGGAAATGATCTTAAAGAAGGTAAAATGTCGCTACCATTAATCCTTTGCTATAAAAGATGTGATCGAAGAGAAAAGCGTATTGTTGAATTTATTATTTCAAAAGACCTAAACACTCGAAATGATTTTAAAAAAGTTGTGGAATTAATGAATAAATACAATGTCAGAGAGGATTGTATTACAAAAGCAAAACATTTTTCAACAATGGCAAAAGACAGTTTAGGAATTTTTTCTGAATCTCAAGAAAAAGAAAAGCTCTTAGATTTAACAGACTTTTTAACTGAAAGGTTGAGTTAATTTTGGAATAAGAATTGCAGGATTATTTCGTGAATAAAATTAATGCGTTTTCCGCCAAAAAATACCTTAAGGCAAGATTTCTTGAATTTATCTCAAAAAATCACTTATTTTTGCTGATAATCTTCTCATCAATAATTATTTTTATTTAATTTTTTTTTTTATTCATTAACTTATCATCTATGGATGAAATAAATAAGCTTTCAAAAAGAGTTTTGAGGTATGCAAATCTTGGAACATCTGCAGGTAATATAGCATTAAAATTTTTAGGTACTAAATTTCTCAATAAAGATCACGAAAGCAACGCACAAGAATTAAAAAATATATTAGGGGGATTAAAAGGACCTATAATGAAAATTGCTCAACTTCTCTCTACAGTTCCTGATCTGCTTCCACAAGAATACATAAATGAATTAACTAAATTACAATCTAATGCTCCACCTATGGGCTGGAATTTTGTAAAAAGAAGAATGAGAAATGAACTAGGTTTTGCATGGTTAGAAAATTTCCAAAGTTTCGACAAAGAACCTTTTGCTGCGGCTTCTTTGGGTCAAGTTCATAAAGCGATTTATAATAAAGATGATATTGTTTGCAAACTTCAGTATCCTGATATGAACTCAATAGTAGAAGCAGACATAAATCAACTCAAGCTTTTATTTTCTATTTATAAAAGGATAGACAGTAGTATAGATACCACTGAAATTCAAAAAGAAATAAGTGAGAGAATTAAAGAAGAACTAAACTATCAGCAAGAACAAAAACATATTAAATTATTTCAAATGATATTTGAGAATAACCAAAAAGTTAAAATTCCAAGAGTATATGATAAAATTTCAACAAAAAAATTAATTTGCATGAATTTTCTTGAAGGCAATAAACTTCTTGATTTCAAAAATCATCCCCAGGAAATCAGAAAAAGAATTGCGACAAACATGTTTATGGCCTGGTACTATCCCTTTTATAATTTTGGAATTATTCACGGAGATCCTCATCTTGGAAATTATTCTTCTGATAAAAAAGGGAATATTAATTTACTTGATTTTGGTTGTATAAGAATCTTTAAACCTTCTTTTGTTAAAGGTGTGATTGACTTGTATTATGCAATAAAAAATAACAATGAAGAGTTAGCTGTGAATGCATACCAAAGTTGGGGATTTGAAAATATATCTAAAGATTTAATAAATATATTAAATATATGGGCCAAATTTTTGTATTCACCACTTTTAGAGGATAAGGTAAGAAAAATGCAGGAAACCAATTCATCAAATTATGGAGCTGAGGCCGCAGCAAAGGTTCATAAAGAATTGAAAAAAATTGGTGGTGTTAAACCTCCAAGAGAATTTGTTTTTATGGATAGAGCAGCTATTGGTTTAGGTTCGGTTTTTCTCCATCTTGATGTCGAAATTAATTGGTATAAGCTCTTTCACAGATTAATTGAGGATTTTGATGAAAAAAAAATAAAAAAAAATCAATCTTCAGCTTTTAAGAAATTTAAAATGGAGTATAATTATTAAAGTCTTTGGCAATTTTTTCGGAAAAAGATAACAACCTGTCCAATTCAGACATAGTTTTCGACAACTCATCTGTGCTATCATCTAACCAAATCATAAAAACATACCCATAAATTAGAAAAATTGCCTTTTTTTTAAGTATATCAAAAAGTGATTTATTATAAGCATCCGTAAGGTCTAAATAAAAGTCTAATGAATTTAATATATTTAGAGAAATTGATTTAGCAGCTGCTGTGTCATTTTTCAAAGCGTTAATGATTTTCTTTAAAGAATTTTTATATGGCTGCATATATTCTAATCTTAACATAATTAGCTCAAATAAATTGTCTTTCACAGAACTGTTTTTAAAGTCTTTTAAATCGATACTATTTTCAACTTTTAAATCAATCATGTTTGAAAACTCTTTTAAAAGATCTATTTTAGATTTAATTAATTTATTGATTTCTTCTAATGAAATCTCTTCTTTTTGTGATAGCTTTTCAAGAGAAAAGCTTTTCCAGCCAAATTCTTCTATAATTTTAAATGAAGCTTCAATTAATAAAAACTTTTTATCAAGCAAATTCATAATGTTAAAGTTGAAAATGAAAAATTCATATATATTTTTGACAAATTTTGTATAAAATTAATTACTTAAAATAGATTATAATATTAAATCTTATATTTTTTAACTTTATTATATAACACTTTTTAAAATACTGTTCTAAAGAAATGGAAATTAAAGAAATAGAAACTTATATAAGCAAAATACCCAATTATCCAAAAGAAGGTATTTTGTTTTACGATATTTCAACTTTAATTTCTAATAGAAGTGCATTTAAATCATGTATAAATGAATTAGCACTTTTATCAAAAGATTTTGAATTTGATTTAATTGCTGGTATTGACGCAAGAGGTTTCATATTTGCTTCAACCCTAGCATATAAACTCGATAAAGGTATTGTTATGATAAGAAAAAAGAATAAACTTCCTGGAAATACTATAAGCTTCGATTATGAATTAGAATATGGAAAAGATACACTAGAAGTTAATATAGATTTAAAGGCAAAAAAAGTTCTTTTGGTCGATGATCTTTTAGCAACAGGTGGAACTGCAAATGCTGCAATTGAATTGATCAAAAAATCTAAGGGTACAGTTACATGTTTTATTTCTCTAATTGAGTTAGACTTTTTAAATGGAAGAACAAAAATTGACACTCCAATTGCGAGCTTGATTCATTACTAATTTAAACTTAAATATTTAATATGACTAGAGTACACAAACTTTTCCTCAAATGGCTTCTTCAATTCAGCCTAATGTCCTTTTTCATTTTTTTCATCTTCGACCAAGGCTTAATTTTAAAAATTGTTAGTTCAGATAAAAGTTATATTACGAGTTTAATTTTACTATCATTTGTAGTTGTCAGTATGCATTGCTTTTATCACACATTCATTATTTCAGGTGAATTAAATAAAGCTCATATAATCAAAAAAAGTTTATTAGACGAAAATGTTAAGCTTAGGATTATAGAAGACTCTCTAATTCTTACATCAAAAGGAGAGATATCTCATGGAATAGTTAGAGATTATTTTAAAGATCTTATTGGATTGAAAAAGAACGGTGCAACCTCTCATGCCCAGATTTTAGATAGTTATGTGAAAAAAACAGTCGGCTTTTATGAATTTGGATGGTTTTGCTCTGACATTATGCTAAAATTAGGTCTTATTGGAACCGTTATTGGTTTTATTATAATGCTGGGATCTTTATCTGATATCACTACCTTTGATGTGACACTTCTGCAAGGAGTATTAACAACTATGGGAAGTGGAATGGGCGTTGCGTTATACACAACATTATCTGCTTTAGTTGCAGGTGTAATGGTTGCTGTGCAATATTATAATTTGGAAAGTGGTTGCGAAGAATTATTTTCAGTTCTTAATCAAATTTCTGAAGTAAGCATTGATAATAGTCTATAATGTCATATTCTGGAAGAAGATTACGAGCAGACCCGTTCACAGATTTGTTGTTTAATATTCTGCTATCATTTACACTACTAATGTTTCTGGCAATAATCTTTATGAATCCTATTCCAAAAACTGGTGTAATTAATCCAAAAGCTGAATATATTATAACAGTTAGTTGGAAAGATAATAATCCTGATGATATTGATACTTATGTTCAAAGCCCAACTGGTGATTTAATTTGGTTTAGAGGTAAAGAAGCAGGATTTGTTCATTTAGACAGAGATGACCGTGGACTTCTAAATGATACTATAGAGATTAATGGAGAAAAAGTACAAAATCCGTTAAATCAAGAAGTTGTAACTATTAGAGCTGTTGTTCCTGGCGAATATATTGTAAATATTCATTATTACGCAACTAAAACAGAACAACCGGTTGATGTTAATGTTAAAGTAGAAAAAGTAAATCCTCAATTAGAGGTAATTTATTACGGTACAATTAATTTAGAAAAAAAAGGTGTAGAAAAAACTGCAACAAGATTTAATATTACACAAGATGGAAAAGTTAGTATTTCGGGAAATCTATTCAAAAAACTAGTACCAGAAAATTAAGGAAAGGTAAAAATGAATTCAGAAATTTTTTTAATTATAATTTGCTATGTAATATTAGCATTTCTTTTAGTGTTATTTAATTTGAGAACAAATTTTCATTGGTTGATAAAATCGAGTATGATTGTTGTAACAACGTTATTTTATGTCTTGACTTACGATTCATTTAAAAATTTATTGGGATGGCCGTCTAGTGACACTCTGCCAGATAGATTTAGGTTGGTAGGGGCTCAAATATATGAGCCTAATGCTCTTATTGATTCAGAAGGTTCAATTTTTCTCTGGATAACAGATATGAATGACATGGCAGGTTTAAGTACCCCTAGATCATATAGTTTGAAGTATAACAAAGAAATTCACGAAAGAGTTTCAAAAGCATTAGTCAGTCTTAAAAATGGAATACCTCAGATGGGCGAGAATGTTGACGAAAATAAGAAAAATATTATTTCGTCTGTTCTCAAAAAAGAGAAAGCATCTTCAGTAAGTTCAAAACTTAACTTTTTTGATATGCCCAACCAACTTCTTCCAGAAAAGTGATGAAATTTTTATTATTGTTTTTTTTAATTTCAAGTTGTTCAGATGGTAATCAATCCTATTTTCCTCTAAGTTCAGTTAAATCTTGGTCTTACAAAATCATCATAAAACCCGAAATTGATAGAGAAACAATTTATAAAAAAACCAAATTATCTCTTGGGAAAACGTCTTTTAAAATTGGAAATAAAAAAAGCTCTTTATATCCTTTTTTAAGAGAAGATGGATCCATTTTTTTTTATAATTATCATAAAGATGGCATATACAGAGATGGGTATGCTTTTGCAAAAGATAAATCGATTAAATTAGAAAAAAAAAAGAGGGTTGTTCTGCCTACACCGCAAAGTGTCGGTAAAAAGTGGGCTGTAGATAGCAAAACATATCTTATTCTTAAAAGATACCCATATTATGACTACAGAGCAACTACTAACTTTGAAATTGAATATCAAATAATATCGAAAAATGAAATAGTAAAAACTCCTTTAGGTAAATTTGAAAATTGCTTATTAGTAAAAGGTATTGGAAAAACAAAATTTATTGGAGATAGTGAAATTGGTTCAATTGAAATTAGCATTACATCTAACGAATGGTACGCAAAAGGTATTGGCTTAATAAAAAGTATTAGGGAAGAAAAGACAGATTCAGATTTATTTGGTACAACAATTATGACCCAAGTTTTAGAAAACTTTGAAAAATAAATTAATTAAATGCAATTAAATAAAATTTTTCTTTTTTTTTTCTGTTTCACTGTATTACTTTATTTCGGAAAGTTCATTCTTTTACCATTATCTCTAGCTCTTTTCATATATGTAATAACAAAATCGATAACCAGAAAGTTTTTAGATTCATTTGAAAATTATTTGAATTTTAAATTAAATGAAATTCTTGCTTTATTCTTAATTTTTATAATAATTTTTTCATTTTTTTACTTCTTTTGGATTGTTGCAAAATCCAATTTATTAAGTGTGAGACAAAATGCGTCTAATTATCAAGAAAATTTAGAACAAGTGCTATTACTCCTTTCTAACTTACCAATTAATAATTTCTTTCAATTAGAAAATTTTACAAGTTCTATTAATCTATTGTTAGTTTTCTCTAAGATAATTAATAACCTTTCCTCTTTAGCTGGAAATTTCTCTTTTATACTAATTTTCTTTATATTTTTTATTGTAGAAGAAAAATATTTTATTAAAAAAGTTGAATTGGTTTATGCAAAAAAACAAATAGAAACTTTAAAAAAAATTAATAATGATGTTTTTACTTATTTTCAGATTAAATCATTAACTAGCCTAATAGTAGGTATTCTGACATATCTTTTCCTATTGATTTTAGATAATGATCTTGCCCCAACTTTTGGTTTTCTCTCGTTCTTTCTTAATTTCATCCCATTTATTGGTTCTATTTTATCTATTATTTTGCCAATTTTTTTTTCAATCACACAAAACTTAAACTTCTTAGACCCTCTTATTACATTTTTTTTATTAACATTAACTCAAATCTATGTTGGAAATATTCTAGAACCAAAATTAATGGGTAAAACCTTAAATATAAGTCCATTAGTTATGATAATATTTTTGGCTTTCATGGGAAAAATATGGGGAATAGCTGGAATGTTTCTTAGTGTCCCACTTTTGGTTGTTATTTTAATTGTTCTAAGAAGAATAAAATCAACGCAAAGAATTGCAATCCTTTTGTCTGATAAGGGGAAGTATTAAATCTATCGAAACACCTCTCTATCCATAGATAAAATTATTCCAAATCCTATGAAATATGTGAGCATTGAAGATCCTCCATATGAAACAAGAGGAAGAGGTAGACCGACAATTGGTAATATGCCGATCACCATAGACATATTTATAAAAGAGGCGAAGAAAAAATTTGAAATAATTCCATATCCTATTATTCTTTTAAAATTATCTTGCAAAAATTCACTTGTGATGTTGTAAGTAATATAAGTAATTAAACAGATCAATCCAATGACTGACAAAGTACCTATAAAACCAAACTCTTCACCTAACATAGAAAAGATAAAATCTGTATGCTTTTCTGGAAGAAAATCCAAGTGAGATTGAGTTCCCTTAGTCCAACCTTTTCCCAATGTTCCCCCAGATCCAACTGCTATTTGTGATTGAATTATTTGATACCCAGACCCTAACGGATCATTTTCAGGATTAAATAGAGTAAGAATTCTCTGTTTTTGATATTCTTTTAGTCCTGTCCATAAATATGGTGTAATTGTTAAACCACCAATTCCAAAAAATGCAAAAAATTTCCAATTAAGACCGGAAATAAAAAATATAACTAAACTGACTAATAATAATAACATTGCTGTACCAAGATCTGGTTGAGTTAAAATGAATAAAAAAGGAAAAAGAACAAGGAAGATTGGAAGAATAAGAAAAAAATAATCTGAAGATTCCTGAATTTTCTTTTCAGCAAAAAATTTTGCTAGAGAAATTATTAAGAAAACTTTCATAATCTCTGAGGGTTGAAAATTGAAACCAAAGAAGCTTATCCATCTTCTTGCTCCCTTACCAACATAACCAAAAAAAGAAACCCAAACTAATAAGCAAATACCAAGAATATAAAATATATACGCATTTCTTTTCCAGAAATCTATATCCAACAAGGCAATTAATATCATTAACAGAGAACCAAATAAAATTTTATAAATATGAGATATAAATATCTTTGAATTGTCACCAATTGTTGCACTGTAAATCATAATTACTCCTACAAATGATAAAAATATTATCAAAAAGATAAGGAGCCAATTCAAATTTTTTAATTTGATAATAACATCGGACATCTTAAGAATATTTCCTCAGAGCTATATCCATTATTTTTTTTGCAATAGGAGCTGCTACTTTTGAGCCACTTCCCATATGTTCGGCTACAACTGTTAATGCATACAATGGTTTGTCAAAAGGAGCATAACAAGTGAAAAGAGAATGATCTCTTAGCTTATATGATAATTCCTCATTTTTGAAAACACCTTCTTCTCTGGCTCTCTCTTCTAAACTTATTCTTCTTACTTGAGATGTGCCAGTCTTTCCAGCCATTGTTAAATTTCCAGATAACCTTGAATTGAAAGCTGTTCCACCAACATCATTTACTACAGAAAACATTGTTCTTTTTATAAAATCAAGATTATCTTGTTTAACATCTAAATTTTCAAAATCATTTTTTTTATGAATTACACTGGGAACTATTTTTTTTCCTGAAGCAATTCTTGCAGTCATCAAAGTAATTTGAAGTGGTGTTGATAGCATAAAACCTTGACCTATTACTGTATTAAAAGTTTCTCCTTTCTGCCACCTTTCTCCTTTATTCTTTTTTTTCCAATTTTTATCCGGCATGAGGCCTCTAAGTTCATTAGGTATGTCAATCCCAGTATTTAAACCCAAAGAAAATTTTTTTGAAAAACTTGCAAGTTCATCAATTTCCAATGTTTTCGCTAAATTATAAAAGTAACAGTCACATGAATTTTTTATTGCATCAAATAGGTTGAGATATCCGTGACCTTCTTTTTTCCAACAATGAAATTTTCTTTTTCCAAGTAATACATGTCCATTACATAAAAATTTATTATCTTTATTAAAATTACTATTTTCCAAAGCATGCAACGCTACAACTAACTTATATGTTGAACCTGGGGAATAGAGTCCGGATATACATCTATTTAGTAAAGGTTTAAATTCATCGGAAATCAGCTCATTCCATTTACTAATACTCACCCCATCACTAAATTCATTATTATTAAATGAAGGTGAAGAAAATAAACAATTCACACCCCCATTTTTACAATTAATCATAACTACAGCACCACGAATCCCCTTCATTTCAGAAAAGGCTTTTCTTTGTAATTCACTGATAAGGTATGTTTTAATATTCCCACCAGGTATTGCATTTTTTTTACTTAATTCTTTTTTAAGAATCCCCTTAGAATTTGTTTCAAATTTTATCCAACCATCTGAACCTAACAATTTTGAATTAAGTTTTTTTTCAATACCTGATATACCAACCTTAAGATTTGACAATTTTTTTTTTTTTAATTTCTTTTGAAAACCCACATAACCTATTACATGAGAAAAAATAAGATCATTATCATAATTTCTTACTTTTTCCTTAGTTATAACTAAAAAAGGGAACTTATTTTTCATAAACTCTAAAAATTCTAATTCATTCCAAGTAAGATTTCTTTTTATAGTTATAAAGTCTGAAAGATCCTGCTCGCTTAGATTTTTTTTAATTTCCTCCAAATCTTTGTCTGAAAAAGATATATATCCATTTAACTTATAGATATATTTATTTATTAGATTTTTCTGATCCTTAAAAATACTTAGTTGATAATCTATTCTATTTGAGGCAATTGGATAATCATATAAATCATAAATGGTACCTCTCTCAGGATAAAGTATTTTAATTTTTGTTCTATTTAAATCAGATAACTTTCCATATTTTGATTTCTGTAAAATTTGGAGATAAAAAAGCTTACCGAGGACTAGAATAGTGAAAAAAGATTTTGATAACCCAAGAATAAATGATCTTCTCCGTATTTTTCTCTCTGAATTAATTTCCCTACTCATTAAAACTCCTAAACTTATAACTTAATTTTTCAATCATTGAAAAAAATAGTGGAAATAAAGCAATGCTAAATATATAGCTTATAGTCATAGTTTTTAAATCTATTTGATAATCAAAAAAGATCACATTTGAGAGTGAAGAAATTGACAAATATGCAGTAAAACTCAGTATAAATTTTATCCAATCCTCTTTAAAGTCATTAGAAATCAATTCATTGTGTTTTTTTCTAATCGAATATTGAATCATTAAAAGAAACAAACAAGTTATTCCTACAACTTCACCCTGTATTAAATCATAAAGTGTGCAAAATATAAAAATCGAAAATGGAGAAAATTTTCTATAATCATTATTTAACCAGCAATAAATAACAATAAAAAACATATATGGTTTTATAAGTTGCTTCTCAAAAAAATAATTTGGTGAAAATTCAAAAAATAAAAAAAATAGTACAAATAAATGAGGAACAGATTTAAAAATGAAATTGCTTAACATATTTAAGAATTACTAGTCATTAAACTCTTTTTTAAAATTATAAACTAAAACATTAACATAAATTGAATCTGTATATTTTGCAAACGGGATAACAAAAACTTCATTTAAATCTTTAAAAACCTTTCCAATTCTTATTCCTTCCCTGAAATACCCTGCCGCATCTGTGGAAACTATGATTTCTCCGTGTTTTAAATCAAATCTTCTTTCAATGTGTTTTAATTTTAATTTTTGTTCATCTCCTTGAATAAAAAAAGATTTATTTGTTTCAACAGAAATCACTGGAATCACCGAATTTTCGTCAAAAATAGTTAAAACTTTTGAAGAGCTTAAACCTGTTTCAGCTATTCTTCCTAATAATCCTTCTTCATTAAAAACGATATCATTAATTTTTAATCCATCTCTTTCACCAGCATCAATATAAATCAATGATCCACCATCTTTATAGGAATCAACAATAATCCTTGCGGTAATTTTTTTTACATAATCAACCTCCTTGATCTTCAATAAATTTCTAAGTCTGTAGTTTTCTACTAACAAAAAATTATTTTTATTTAATTCCCTGGTTAGTAATTTATTTTTTTCTCGAAGCTTAATATTAATTTGATTTGCATTTTTTAATTTTGTAACATAATTCAAAGAGTCGTCTAGCATTTGTAAAGGTTTACCAACAATTATAAATAATGGTTTTGTTATAGAAATCGTGCTGAATCTTAATTTTTTCAGAATTTGAGAATCATTTGAAGACAAGAATATCAGTATTATTGAAAGAAAAGAACATACCAACAAACTCATTACGTAACTGTTTAAGATGCTCGAATTAAATCCCCTACCAAAAGACGACTTGTATACCATAAATTAATAGCTACTACTTAAAACTGAGCGAAGATCTTTTAAATTTTCTGCACATTTTCCAGTACCCTGAACCACGCAACTTAGAGGATCATCAGCTATACTGACTGGCAATCCAGTAGAATCTCTTATTACTTGATCTAATTCCCCTAATAATGAGCCTCCACCTGTTAAAACAATACCTTTATCTACAATATCAGCCGCAAGTTCAGGATCGGAATTTTCAAGTGTACTTGTAACAGCTTCAATAATAGCTTGAACTGGTTCTTCGAGTGCATCAGCAATTTGTCTCTGATTAATTATGACCTCTTTCGGAACACCTTTAAGCAGATCCCTGCCTTTAATATGAAGCACTTTACCATCTCCCGAGCTGGGTGCTGCTGCAACACCAATCGCTTTTTTAATTCTTTCAGCACTACTTTCCCCTACTAGAAGATTATGAGACCTTCTTATATAATTAATTATGGCAGTATCCATTGCATCTCCTCCAACTCTTACTGAGTGTGCATGAACAATTCCACCAAGTGCTAGCAAAGCAACTTCAGTAGTACCTCCACCTATATCT
>MDSZ01115551.1_pt1 | contig 32153 bp, 58 predicted proteins | sample 811201 | NCBI WGS metagenome assembly MDSZ01 (sample SAMN05326647, study PRJNA326480) | marine metagenome | isolation source: seawater | place: Indian Ocean: North | collected 2010 | reverse complement strand
TGAGTTGATTCTAATGTCCAAAAGGAATCTCTCTCCAAACCAAACTTATCTTCAATATGACAACATAACTCATATCTTGACATACTAGCAAAATCATCATCTATCTTTAATCCTAGAACTGGGCCAGTAGGATGAACAAGTTGTTTATCTAACCAAACATAGGTATTACCCATGAAGGAAATCAACTTACGAATTAACCACTGTTTCATATGTAATCCCCACAATAAGAACAGAAACAACCTTGTCTTGAAAACTCTATTACTCTCAACCATTCACAAGTAAAACAAATATCAAGAAACGGTTGCATCAGTTACCACCTAATCTTTTTGCCCTATCTACTAATTGTGCATTGTCTGTTAAACTAACACCCCAAGTAGGTTGCCACAAGTTGATGAATACAGAATCTTTTACTTTGAATCTTTCATTCCAACCATGAACACTGTCTAAACGGATTATCTTTTTGGGTCGGTTAATTTGTGAACCTCCTCCATACCTTATTGTTCCACCTTTCCCACTTACAATATCACCTATTGTTAGAGTACTATTATTAGAACCATCAATGTAAGGGTTTCCTCTATTTCCACTACCATCTATAATTGAGTAACGGACAACAGCATCTACATTACCTCTACCATTTGCATCCTTCTCACCTGCTGAAACAAAGGAATAGAAGTTACGGCCTCTTTGATTTATTTTATTTATTTGTGCTACTAACTCGGACAGAGGATATTTTGTTTCATCCAATACTCTACTTTTATTTTTTACTTGTGCTTCAAAATGAGGTCTAGCAACAACAATAGTTCTTCCATCTATTTCAAAAAGAAACCCTTCAGGGTCTTTTGGCGTTTGACTGTCTCGGAATAAACTATCACTAAACTTACCGTACCCTCTAAAATGGCTAACTGTACCATCTCCACCTGATAACTTCAACAAATCAAACCATGACGGACTATCCTCAAAGGGCAAAATGTTTTACCCCCTTCTTTTTCAAAAAATGGGCGGTAATTTTTTTACCACTAGCGATTTTTTTTCCGTTCATTTTATCCTATTCCCAATATAAAAATCATAAGAGTGTTATTTATTTAAAGTCTGTAAGCCTTGTTTGTCTAAACACCTTATCTAGTATCACGTTTGCTAATTCTTTTGTAGCCGATTTTATTGCTATTAGTTTTCTATCTAAAGAAGGCTCTAACTTCCCATGTGCCTTAATATCGTCTATTTCTTGTCGTATGCTTGCTAGTATTTCAGAGGCTTTTTTTAGCAGTTCCTGATTTAACGCCTCATCTGTCATAGCCACGCGTAAGAGGTTAAACAAATTAACTTTGTTAAGGCTTACAGACAAAAAAAAATTGTAAAGCAAAGCATATGGTTGGAGTATACTTTGTTATATGAGAACCACAAAGCCCTTTCGGACAATGGGTTTTAGGTTTATTCTTCCTCTTGGGAAGCATTACGAGCATCAATAGATGCTTGCTTTCTCATCGCGATTATATCAGGAGTACACGAAGACTCCGTAAATGTTTCACAACGGAAGTTACAGTCAATGTCAACTGGTGCTGTTACACCAAGAGCATCTTCCACTAAACTCTGAATTAATCCTAAGTCTTGAAGTGGAGTTTGAACCATAAGTGATTCAATGTCTGCTTTTCTCGCAACTTTCTCAGTTTCCCAACGAGTCACGAATGAAAGAGTAAGCCCATCGGCAGAATTAACAAGAGAAGGAGTCATTGTGACACAATCATCATACAGTAGTTTCAATTGGCTGTGATTTCTCTCACCAGTAAAAACCAAACAGTTATCCATATAGAATGCTGTACCTCTCGGTTTAGCCCATACTTGCTTAGTAGTCTGAGTTGTCTCACTAGTATAATCACAATCGAAACCGTTCTTTGTCAATTGCTCTTTCCATGAATAAGCATCTGAATGATACTTTGTAGTAATAGCAGGGGTATCATTGATTGTTACATGATATACTGTTTTAGTAGTAGTCTCATCCATTAAACCATATTTCTGAGTAGGAGGGCTAGCAGACCAATGGCTATTAGCACAGACTAGTAATCCTTTATCTGCTAATTTCTTCACCACCTTAGAAAACGCTTTATCATTCATTTGTTCATTCATATATTTGTACTTTGCATCTTGCACGTAACTTACTGACATGGTATTTACTCTGAAAGAGTGGTATATAGGGTACTCGCTTAACAAAGTAACTCTTACCATATGGTTGTAATTACTTTGTGATTATGGAAACCCCGATTGGCAGAGGAGGCCATTTTTGACCTCCCCTGCGGGGTTTTGCGTATTTACTCGGTTTTAGGGGCTTCTTTGGGTGTTTCCACCACTTTTTGAACAATTAAGTTCTTCAAAGCCTTACCTTTCACGTATTCATAGTCTTTTGAACTACCACGAATAGCACTGTGAACTCTAGCATCAAAAGAAGCGAGTTCATAATCTGCAAAAGTCTCAGCATCGGCAAAAACTCCGCCACCGCCTCTCTTGCTTCTTACAGCGAATCTTTGAAAGAAATTAGTTTCCCAAAGAGCAATCAGAGCAATTCGTGCTTCTTTTCTATCTGAATTATAATCATCAAGAAGGTTTGAATCCATAGTTGTCGCTTTACCTGTGGTAAAAGGACTAGAATCAATATCCATGAACAAAGTACGAATAGTAGTCATAATTCTATTTCTTCGGTCAGTATTTTTCTTACCTTTCTTCAAAAGAGTATCCAAAGAAACTAAATCCTCTGAATAATTGGGTTCGCCTTCAACATTCCAACCCTTATTCTTCTTTTGCCATGTTTTCACTGTTGCAGTGAACGCATTCCACTTATCATCTGTTTTACTATTATCTTTTTCAATCATAATGTATGTCTCCTACTATTTTATCCGATATTGGGGTATATAGGGTATTCAGATTCACAAAGTAGTTCATACCATATGGTAGGATACTTTGTAATCCTACCTGATAGAATGGGAGAGAGGGTTATTCCTCTTCTCCGCATTCTTCAGGGTCACACACTGAAATATCATATTCTCTATAATTATGACCTTCATTGATTGTACGACCACATACTTCACATTCTTCGGTGTAAAATACCCAAGATGGCAAACTATCTTCAGGTAAGGCATTGCTTCTATCTCGCATAATTCCACCTCTCAAAAATATACTCTTGTGTTTCTATTCTAAGAACTAATTCCATCATTCCTCTTCACCTTCTTGCATTACAAGTATTACCTCGACACCATCAGAGAACCAAGTCATGCGATGTCCTGCCCTCAATTGTTGTTCAAACAAATCAATATCACGTTCACTGATTGGTATCGTTATTGTTTTACTCATTATCTCCACCTCTTTGTAATGATAATACAATTTCTTCACCACATTCACGACAATATAATTTATTTGCCGATATTATTCTACCACATATACATTCGTTCATTTAATCAGCCTCCAATTCAGAAAGATATTCATCAATCATTTGTGCTATGTCATTTGGTATAGTTGCTATGCTTATTCTTTCACCATTCTCTAATTCTGCATCAATGCACCAATTCAATATTTTCAATCCCATGTTTATTCCTCCGTATATCCATCAAACCAACCGTCACCACTAGTTGAAGGGTCACGACAATGTTCTTGTGCTTCTTCGAGAGTTAATCCTCTCTTAATTGTTCTATTATTTCCATGAAATCTATATCTAACTATCTTATATCTTACTGACATGGTAAACACACTCCACATATTTCATTATCACACATATACCAAATGATACCTCCATCACCCGGCATTTTGAAGGTTAAACCCTCATCGTATCCATTTCCGCATTCTCCGCAATATCCTATTATTTCACTCATTTATATTCCTCCACTGTTTTTATTCTTGTATAATGTAAACTCAGTTCTAAACCTCTTCGCATTATAGTTAGAATTAGTACCTTCTAACTTAACTGATAATTTGTTGACCTGCTCATGAGTCATACCTATTTCATGAGCCATTTGAACCATCCATTCAAAATGCCTTCTTGTAAAAAGACTAGAAGAAGGCTTAGGGTAACGCTTACCCTTAGTTCTTGCACCGCATGAACAGACGAACTCAATTAAATTATCAATATCCTCTATCTCTGTACTATTATCACATTTCCAACATTCTATTATACCTGTTTGCATAGTATATTCATCAAGTAATCAGTATATGTAGGGTTCTTTAGCGACAAAGTGTAGAACCATATGGTAGCATGTACTTTGTCACATATACCTCATATAGTGGAGAGATAGAGGAGAATTAACTCCTCTACCTCTCGCGAGTTTGCTCAGAAGGGATTCTGAGAATCCGTCTATTCTTGACCTCCTTCGGAAGTAATTGTAGACACTAGATTCTCAAGTGAACCATCCCATGTACCCTCTTTGGATAGTTTCACTGCAACACTGTTAATGTTCTTCATAACGGATGTAGCCCAAGCCTCACCGTTAGCGAAGTGCTTAACTTTGCTTCTTTGATTTGGTAGCATTAATGCCCTTACAGCATCTCCACCGTTATCAAAGGCTTCTGCCATAGCGTTAACTGCTTCAGTAACAGTTGCAATAACTGCTTGACCCTCAGCAGGGAGAGTATAACCTCTCTGTCCGTATGGTGCGTTCGCGTAATCCCTTGCGATTTCTCTGATAGTTGAAGAAATACGAACCTGACGAGATTCGTTTGTGTTTCCTTTGTCTATCATCTTTCTGATTGTAACAGCATCAGTGCTGTCAACTGTCTTATCTGCGTCTAGCCATGCTAGAGTTGTTCCTGTAAATTGTTTCCATTCCACTTTATATCACCTTTTCAATTATATTCGGGTCTCAAACCCTCCTAAGCAATATATTATTCAGAAAAACGGTATATGGGGTTTCTCCTACAAAGTGTCACAACCATATGGTTGGTACGAAACTTTGGGGAGTTAAACCACAATAAGATGACCCGAAGGCCAAATTATCGTGATTAGCGATATTCATTGTTCACATGACGCTTATTCACTGAGTAAGGCAAGTTGCAGAGTATATTTTCAATTTCAAGTCGCCTAACTCTTCCGCTTCCACGCATTGCTCCATTTAATGTTGCTAATTCATGAGTGAGATTTATTATGATTCTATCATTGAGTCGCTTGCATTCTTTCAATGCTACTTGCTCTCTTGCATATAATCCAAGTCTACTTTGCTCTCCTTCACCTAAATCCCTAATAATTTCAAATACTTGCTGTGTCATAGTATATCCTTCAGATATTGGGTATATGTAGGGTACTTTCCGCAAAGCATTGTACCATATGGTAGGGATACTTTGTCAGAGATACCACATATACCGTAAAAGGTGAACATGTAATATGTCAAGATTGATTGAAGGCAAAGTTTACCCGTATGAGTTGGAAGTTGGACATTCAAAATCCGGCTCACACCAAGTATTAGTAATCAAGAGCCTAAAAGTAAAGGGTGATGACTTAGCCCAAGCATTAGAAGAAATGCAATCAGCAATAAAAGTCTTCAATTTGATTCTTAATCAAAACGAATAATTAGATTCCCATGTGGGGCTGACGAATATTTCATTTGAACAATGAGAGAGTAAAACAGATAGCAGAATGCAAGAACGTAAGTTCTTCGGGCAAAGAGAGTTATATCATATGCATCCCTGATATGACGGTAAGACTATCTCGACCTTGAAAACTCGTTCGAGTCAAACGACCCTGTTCCGATGCCCCACATATTCAGACTTGCTATATATATTCGTGAGGGGGGGTTTACCAGCGAAGGTAATTTATGAGAATAGTTCGCAGTCTCACCCACCTCACTTTCACATTCTTGTCTTTAGTATTCAATCTCCTCGCATTGCGGGGAATTGATTGCTGAAAGATACCTTCTGTACATAACGTAATGAAAAAAGCGAAACCGCAGATAATAGAGAGGTAGCCGAGTACACAATTTCGGTGTGTACCTAAACCGTAACCGAGGCTCTGAGTAAACGTAACTTGCTAGCGTAGACGTTTACAAGAAGTACCGTCAAGTCGCGAGACTACTCTCTATTTATCTGCGTTTTAGATATTTGGGGGATGCCCTACAAAGTGGCCTACCATATGGTTGTATTTTGGAATGGAGATAAACACGGCAGGGGTGCGAGCATGGGTGGCGGGGGTTATATATACCGAAAATGGGAAATCAATATTGTAGGAAAGTCGCTTTCATTCACATGTTTATCCTAATGATATACTTAATCAACATGTATTGATAGATACACAACCTTTGACACCTACAAATCATTACAATTTAACGGGTATAAACTACCCTCTCCATATAATATAATATAATATACTAATATTAGTATTGTATAACATATAATTAATATCTATATTGTAACAGTCTCCGATTCTGTATTCATTTATCCCCGATTATCTTCACTTTTGATAAATGGGAATGGTAAGAATCATTGATTCTGATTCAATATCATAGATTTAATATATATTATTATCATTTATCATTATTATCATTATTATTATTATACTTACACACTCACAGAAAATATACTATTACTACTATTACATTATATTAGGACACCATGATAAATGTGATAAATGGTAAATGAATAGGGAAATCTGCGATTCCCTTAAGATTTCGCAGAATAATGTTTATCATCGTCTAGATAAATGACATGATAAATGAATCACACTCAACATATTTGTGGAAGACAGGAAAGGCGTTTGGCAAACTTAGCGGTTTGTCATCTGACAAGCAAAGTAGTGAACTCTTCGGAGGTAAATGACGGAGCGACTTAGTACTGGCACAAGTTGGGATTGTAGGTTACTTACAGTAATTGAACAAAAGATACAGGAGTTCGCCCTGAGCCAAACAAGTTCAAGACCAACCTATTTCGGTAGGTAGGTGAGTGAAAGTTTGGTGCTTGATTACCTAACCCTATGGAGTTGTCTAAGGGTTGCTTTGCGCTATAAAAAAGAGCAGTCGGTAATGCGGTAAATATCATCAATGTGTTACTTCAGCACATTACATCACCTCCGAGTAAGACGGCATAGTACGTTAGTTCATCCCTACACCACACTCAAATATATCACAACAATTATTGGGTTCAAACCCAAATAAGGGGGTGCAGGTAAAACTGCACTCCCATCACACTCACAACGTATCAGTTACCATGTTCTGATATAAGTAGGAGTAGAGTTTACTGAAGTAAAAAAGACACATCGAGGTGGATTAGATTTCCATCCAAAGCAGTGATTAAATGACCTGCCTAAACCAGTAATGTGCGTTTCCCGCCATGTCTTTCTCTACTATTCACACTCAAGTACTAAGGTTTTTACTTAAAACTAGTAATTGTTAGGGAGTGATTACCCTAACTTAACGGAGGTTCAACCCAACATTATGTGTTGGAAAATCCTATTCATAGGTGTCACTTCGATTATGTTTGTTTACTTAGTACACTCCATTCGTAACGCACTTGATGTTGGGCGCAGATACATCATTGCGAATGGGAGAGAGTTGGGTTTTGATTTGGTAATAAATTATGGTCGGCAGAACACCGTAGGTAATTTCCCCAACTATTCACACTCAAGGAGAGAAATAAAAATGAAACAAGAAAATGAAAATGTAACAATAATAAATTGGTCGGATGAATGTATATTTGGTGAGCATGATTTTGTAAATCGTTCTTGCCATAGAATTACAACAAAATATCAGTTAGTCAATACTGACAGATATCAAATGGTTCAGTCAACTTACTGTAATCATAATGGATGTAGTTCAAGACAAGATAAGATATGGGATTTGGAGGGTGAGGAATAAATGCCAAAATATAGTATTCATATACGAAATGAAAATGTAAAGAAGTGGGAGTCTCTCACTGAAAAAAGTGCATGGATTAACAATATCTTATCATCATGGTCAATTAAAGACATTGAGAAACTAAAGAAGGAAAACTCTTATTCAAGACTTGAAAGAAGAGTGGCTAAGTTAGAGAGTATATTGGAGGGTAAAGAATGAATCACGAAGATTGTGATAATCCGTTTATCATAATAAACAGCATAACTCTTAGAAGGTTCTGTACTAACTGTGGTCTAGAATTACCTAGCATACGAGCAGAAGAAAGAAGGAAAAGATTGGAGGCATTAAAATGAATATATTCGTATTAGATAAATGTCCTAGAGAAAGTGCTAGAATGATGTGTGACAAACATGTGGTTAAGATGCCAACTGAAAGTTTGCAAATGATTTCAACTATACTGAACCTTCATGGATTGAAAAGTCCTTACAAGCCTGTAATGTTGAATCATCCTTGTACCATTTGGTCAAGAGAGACAAAACAGAATATGCAATTTTTACTAGACCATGCTGATGAGTTGTGCAAGGAGTACACTCGTAGGTATGGTAAGATTCACAAAGTCGAACTCTCAATGAAAGAGTTTGCAAATGAAATAGAACAATTACTATCACTATTACCTGATGATGGTTTGACACCATTCGCAGTTGCTATTAGTGATAATCAAAAATGTAGAACCGCAGTAGAAAACTTTGATAGTCTTTCAACTGTTGAGAAGTATAGAGCATATTACATTCATGATAAGTATTGGTTTGCACAATGGAAGTGGCCTTTGAACCCACCTTCTTGGTATGCCAAACATGTGAATCAATATGCTAGATTTTAGGAGAGATAAAAATGGTAAGAATAAACAAATATAATAGAAATATAAACAAAATAAACCTTAAACTGCACCGTAAATCAGAGCGACTTTGTTCCTTTATTAAAGAAGATGGATATAGATGTAATATTCCCTTTATTGGTTATAACGTCAAACATACATATTGTGAACAACATAGACCTGAAGGTGAGGAGAACTACGAACCATCTAGGGATGCACTCAATCAAAGAAATCTATATGTTAAAAACGCTAAGTCAGAAGATATGAGAATATTCGTTGCTGAGTTAATGGAAAGAGACAAAAAAGGTCTTCTCGGTGGTTCAGAAAATGCAACCGATGTTAAGAATAAAAAGAAACTGAAAAAATTGAAGGAAGAGGTCAAAGAATTGAAATCTATTGTTAGTGCAATAGACAAAGAAAATAGAAGGCTTAGAAAACAGAGCAATGAACAAGTCACGGAGGAATTGAAAGAACTTCGGGCAGAGGTAGATTCGTACCGTAAGACAAGTCTAAACAACTCCGCTAGAGTTGCAGGTCTTACTGATTTAATTAAGACAATAACAGAAAAGTGGGGTCTTTAACCAAACAATTCAAGTCGGTTTCCACAGTAATAAGTGAAGGTTCGTGGTACATGCTTCTCTCCTGCATATCACTTCCCGACAAAAAACGATAGAAAATCCTACATTTTGGATACTTTAAGTACTCTCAGGTTGGAGTTTTTCACCAAACGTAGTTTATTTCTATTATTAATGGATTAAAAGTATAAGAGGAATTAAAATGATAAATAATAACAATGAATTAGAAAATAAAGAAGTTTACTGTCTGTGTTGTAATGATAAAGGACATGTAGCAGTTCAACTAGCAGATGGAACTTATGAACTGGAAGAATGTTTATGTGTTCTTGAGAAGTGGTTGGCCTTACATGGATTAGGTGAGGAAGATGGTCAAGACAGTAGATAAGTGTCATATGTGTCTTCGGAAGAAGGTGATTTGGACTAACCAACCCAAAAATACATGTTATGTCTGCTATCAGACCCTATCATGTTAGAGAGAGACAAGCAGTATGTTAGATTCAAAAACGCATTACTTTCGATTAAAGAGATTCAAGCGTTTACATGGTCTAACCTTAAAGAAACAGATGAACTGAACAGATTATTTTACGGAGATAAGATAGGTGAATATGGTAGACCAAAATACTACAAGATAGTAGTATTTCTTCGTGGTGGTCAGAACTTCGTTACTGCTTGCACAAAGAAAAACCTTGACACCTTCCTTAGAAGGTTTAAGCGTCAATGGTCAGAAGAAGAGGAATGATAATGAGTGAAGATATGAGACAAACAATAGCAATAAATGTAGAAAAAATGAAGAAACATTACAATGGTATGATTGAGGCATATGAAAAATTGCCTGAGTTAAAACCAGTAAGAAAACAAATTATAGAAGATGCCATATCTGTAATTGGTGTAACAATGGATGGCGTAATAAAAGAAATAATAGATGAAGGAGGAAGAATATAATGATTGGATTAATAAAAACAATGTATCAGATAGCAACACCTTGGAACTGGACAACAACAGGAACAGGTAATGATGATGTTTGAAGAAATGAAAAAATGGAGAGAAGATATACACTACGAAGAAGGCCATACTGGTTATATTTGTAGGAACGGTAAATATGTTTATGTTCAAGTAATTGGAACAACACATTTTGATAATGGTGCTAGAAAAGGTTCTATTGTCGAAACTGTTGGGGGCTTGCCTCAATATAGAACGACATGGAAAGCAATAAAACTTTTCACAAAAGAAGAAATAAAGAGAGGAATAAGATGAAAATAGGAAAGATATACTACAATCAAGGTAGTATTTATTGGAGGAATGAAAATGATAAAACAAGAAAGTAATGTAGAGTTTAGGGTGATTATTGATGAAGAAATGCCACCCTTAGTAATAACGATGAATGACGATGACAAAGTGAAATTGGTTTTGAACCAAAAGTATTTGATTTGGCTTGCGCTAAATAGAAAGACGATTGGTGGATTACCTGAAGCACTCTATGGTAAGATAGACTTACTTCTAGATGGCTATCTGAAAGAGCAAAGAAGCGTAGAACTATTCGATAATGAAGGTGATTTACAATGAGTGAAGATGTTAGTGATGATATTAGAGAGTTAACTGAGAAAATAACCACAGCAGTAGGTTTCCCTACACAAATAGCAACTGAATGTATGGAGCATCTTATCCAAATTGATGCTATGATTCAGAAAACTGCTAAAGACTCAAGACACCTAACATTAGTAACTCTATCTAGAATACAAATGCTGATTACTGAGATGGGTGAAACTGTTCAAACCATTGGTGATTCAGATGAATGATATAGATAATGAAAGGAACTTGAAGAGAGGCAATAATTATCCTGCTTTGACATCAAGACTACTGAACTTATCCGTATCAGATGACTACGAGATAGCAAAGAAAGAGTGGAGGATAACTGGTAAAGTTTGGAAGAAATCACCTGTTGGTAGATATAGAGATATTATTCTAAATCATCCTAGTGGACATCCACATCATTGTCTTTGTGGTAAGGATATAGTTTATCACTTTGAGATAGAGAATACTGAAAATGGAGTCAAGGAAATAGTTGGTTCAACTTGTATTAACAACTGGATGGTTCTAAGGCACATGTCTGAGACCCTTAACATTCCTTTGTCTGCTATCACTGAAGAAAAGATTGAACAGTGGAAGAACATTGCTGTTCAAACTTTGATTAAAGAAGCATGGTGGGATGAAGAAGGTGAAGAGTTCACACAGTTGTTTGATGAAATAAAAGACTTAGACTTGAGAATGAATGTAAAGAAAACTGCAAAGAAGTATTATGATAATGTATTGAAGGAATACCGACCAGTAACTTATCTTAGAAAAACAAGTTCAGGTAAGTTTGGTCGTGATGATTACCTTATGGCTTCTATTGTTTGGAGATGGAATCATCCTGATAATAAGAAGGCTCAGATTAACACAAGAGGTTATCCTAACCAAAGACTACTGAATGATATGGATTTATTTTCAATATACATTGATGAATACCTAGAGAAAATAGGCATCGAAGATAAGTATGCTGAAGATAGGAAAACATTCCTAGAAAACTTAGACTTGGATATTAAGGATAGATTGAGTAAACTAAGAGAACATGATATCTCAGAACGTAAGTTCTTAGAGGCTTGTCTTTACTTTGGTTTCCCTGTATTCAATGCCTATGAAGATGGTTCAAGTCAGTGGGAACGTTCATTTTTACAAGATATGAGGCGTTTATTCATTCGTGGTGGCGAACCTTCTGAAAGACAAGCCGAAAGATTAAAGGAGATTTTACTTACAGGTAAGACTGCTAAGGCGACAGAGAAGCAAGTAGCGTATTTGAAGTCGTTAGGTTTTGATAAAGGAGATTCACTTACTAAGAAAGAAGCGTCAAAGAAAATTGATGAACTAAAGAACTTTTGGTATAAGGTAAATGGAGGAAATAAAAATGAGTAAGAAAAAAGAAGAAAAGAAAGAAGAAGCAGTAGTTGAACAGCCTGAAGGTGATGTTGGGTCAGATATCCAAGCCATTACACAAGAGTATCAGAGAATACTAACGTATGCTCAAAGTCTTGAGAGAACCATTCAGGATTTTAGACAGAGAATTAATGTCTATGAAGCAATGCAAACACAATTGCTCGCTGATAAGAAAGAACTTCAAGGGTATGTTCTATCACTGGAAAATACCTTGAACCAAACAAGACAGTCAACTGAGTCTTAAAAATAGTTGAACGAAAAAAAAAGGAAGTAATAAAAATGAAATTGAGAATAATGAATGAAACTGGCCACACTGAACTGGAAGTATCTAGTGCAGAAATGATTGAGCAGATAGCAGAACACCCAACTCATTGGGTTTATGTTAACGGTGATATGGTAAGCAGAGAAAACATAACCAACATTGATTGGTCTACTGTTGACAATGTTAACCTAGTACCTGCAATCGTTGGCGGTTGTTAAGTCAAAAAACAAATAGTCGGATTGACAAGAAACCCTACTAGTGTTCGCTAGTGGGAGGTAACTACTATATGTTGTACTACACACCATAGTAGTCCTAGCATCGGGGCAGATGTCAAGAAGGTGAGAAGCCTTCTAAAATCACTTATAAGGAGAGATAAAAATGAAATTAGGAAATGATGTATTAGCAGAAGTCGTAGCAAATATGAAGTATGCTAAATGGATAGAAACAGAACAGCGAAAAGAAACATGGGATGAGGTTTGTGATAGAAATCGAGACATGCATCTCAAACATATGAAACAAACATTAGGATTAGATTCAGAGACTTATTCTGCTATTGCGACTAAGTTATATGATATATATGATAACTTTGTTAAAACTCAAAAGGTACTTCCGTCAATGCGTTCAATGCAGTTTGGTGGTAAGCCAATAGAAGTATCTCCAAATAGAATATACAATTGTGCATTCTTACCAATAGATAACACTCTATCTTTCAGTGAGGCAATGTTCTTACTATTAGGCGGAACAGGTGTTGGTTTCTCAGTACAGAAACATCACATTGACAAACTACCTGTTGTTAGAAAACCTAGTGCTGAAAGAACTTACAGATATAAAGTAGCAGACACAATCGAAGGTTGGGCTGAAGCAATTAGAGTTCTTTTCGATAGTTATACTGGTAAGAGAACTACAATGCCTAGATTCGATTATTCGGATATTAGACCAAAAGGTGCTAGACTGAAAACAACTGGTGGAAATGCACCCGGCCCTGAACCACTAAAGAAGTGTATTGTTATCATTCAAGGAATGTTTAACGAGATGGAAGAAGGTCATAAGATTAAACCAATCGAAGCACATGATATGATGTGTCATATTGCTGATACTGTATTATCAGGTGGAATTAGACGTTCTGCTTTAATCAGTTTGTTTAGTGCTGATGATAGAGAGATGATTAATGCTAAAGCAGGTAACTTTGCAGAAGAAGGTAATGCTCAAAGATATAGAGCAAACAATTCAGCAGTTGTATTAAGGCATAGAGTCACTGAAGATTTCTTCAAAGAACTAATGTCTAATGTTGCTAATAGTTTCTCAGGAGAACCCGGAGTTTATCTAACGAATGATAAAGACTGGGGAACAAACCCTTGCGTGGAGATTGGATTGAGACCCTATCAATTCTGCAACCTGTGTGAAGTAAATGTATCTAATATTGAAAGTAAAGAAGACTTACTACAAAGAGTAGAGGCAGCAACAATTTTGGGTACAGTACAAGCAACTTATACTGACTTCCACTATCTTAGAGAAGTTTGGAGAAGAAACACTGAGAAAGATGCTCTTATTGGAATTGGGATGACTGGTATTGCTAGTAACAAAGTTAATGGTTCTTACTATGCTCATGCTGCTGAATTAGTCAAAACAACTAATGCTAAGTATGCTAAGATGCTTGGTATTAATGAGGCAGCGAGAACAACTTGTGTTAAACCCGCAGGTACTACTAGTTGTGTCTTAGGTACTTCTAGTGGTATTCATGCATGGTATGGTAAGTACTACATTAGGTCGGTTCGTGTAGGTAAGAGTGAAGCAATTTATCCTTACTTGTTAGAAAAACTTCCTGACTTAATCGAAGATGAGGTAGGTAAAGAGGATGAAAGTGCTGTATTATCTATACCGCAAACTATACCATACGATACTGTAACAACAAGAGCAGATGAATCTGCTTTGGAAATGTTAGAGCGTGTAAAGTTTGTTTCTGAGAATTGGGTTAAAACTGGTTATCGTAAAGGTAACAATGGACATAATGTTTCAGCAACTATTTATGTTAAACCAACAGAATGGAAACCTGTAATTCAGTGGTTATGGGATAATAGACATTCATACAATGGTATGTCTTTCCTACCATATGACGGAGGAGAATATCCACAAGCCCCGTTTGAAGAGATAGACGAAGAAAGATATAATGAAATGGTCAAACAACTACACCCGATAGATTTGACTGAAGTAATAGAATTGGAGGATACCACCAACCTTCAGGGCGAAATAGCCTGTGCCGGTGGAGCATGTGAAATATAGATGTTGATTAAAGAGAAAGATTTTCGCACTTTCGAGTGGGTCATCAAAGAGAGTATAGTATATCCTAGAAGGAGATACTTTGAACAAACTTGGATGATGTATAAGAGAGGAAAACTTTCGTATAGACACTTATATAATAATATGAATTATCTCATTAAAGGGGGGTTTAGTTCTTTCAAAACTATGGAAGAACTAGCCTCTCAAATAGAAAGAGATGCTTGGTATCTTCACAATTATGGAGATGCCAAATATTGGAAAAATAATAGGAATGATAAAAATGGTAAAGATAAAAATAACAATACCCTCAGTAGGAGATAACCAAAACAGTTTCATAACGAGCAGTTTTTTGTTTAGGTCGTCAAAGAAAAACTTGTTTAGAAGTGTTTGGGCTATAACTAGAACAAATAAGTTCAAAACTAATAGAAATATGATGAACCAGTTTGGAGAAATACAATGGCAAGTAACTAGGCCATCTCTCTCCAATCTTAGAGGTGAACAAGACCCTGTTCTAACAAACGCATCTGCTTTAATAACTAGCACATTGTTAACTAAAGTTCAAGATGCTAACTTTCTAAACACTATTACCTTTAGATACAAAGACGGTGAAAGTATTGTAGTATATGGGCGTAAGGGTAGTGGACATCATATTGATGGTATTAAAATTAGTAAGAAAGATTTAGGAACTACTCTAGCGAAGATAATAATCAGAGCATCGTTTGTTCGTAATGTAGACATAATGGATGATTACATTGACAAAGTTGTTCATTATCCTCCTAACGTTCTTCATGCTATTGAAAATAGAAGTAACTATTCATTTTACAACGATGGTATGAAACAAGAAGTTCTAATCAATACTAGAGTTATTAGTGATTCTGAGTGTGCTTTAGAGATTTCAGAAGGTGTTTGGGGTGCTATTACTCTGAAAGATTTGAATGTGTTCATTAATACATTTAGGTTCAATCAGTCTAAGTCTAAAACTTGGTATAGAGCAACACCTGCTAAACTATGGGAACTACTAATGGGAAGTCCACCTACTTCATCTGAAGAGAAACTGTGTATTGCATGGTTAATGCAAAACAGAAAGCAAAGTATGGTTGAAGATAGAGCAACTAAGTTATTATTTGATATGGATAATGAGTATCCTGATATTAGTCTAGTTCAATTCAAGAACCCATTGAATAAGGCTCTATTCGTTAGAGGTAAGATTGCTGATTGGGTTGTTGTTGATGAGAGAAAAGGTATGAAAATGGGACATCAAAACGTTAACACCTATATGATTGATATCAAGAAGGATGGAGGAGAGAAAGATTATTGGAAAGGTCATAGGATTATTGGGCCAATTTGTATAGATAATATACATAAGAACTCAAGTATCGGAGACCAATTAACTGCTAGAGCATTGGCTTTGATGAATGATGTAAACTCTGCAAGGAGCATTTATACTATTAGAGATTATGTAAAGCAGAGACAAGTTAAGCAGTCAGAAATAACGAATTATGAAGAAACTTATCGTTTAGATACAACAAAGTTGAACTCTTGGACTCAAGAAAAGGAAGATAAGTATAAGGCAAATAAGCAGTTGAATGAAAGGTAGATGGTGAAAAAGTGAAGTGTATAGAGTGTGAATCAACTGATTCTACGTTTGATGATAGGTTAGGATATCACATATGTTCTGATTGTGGCCTTGTACTTAACATTGAATTGTTTGAAGAAACAACTACTGCAACAGAATCAGATTCTAAATACGGATTGGGTAGTGTAATACATGGTAGTGATAGTACTAAAACATCTATCAAACATAATTTGAGATTTAATCAAATTAAAACTGAGCATAGAAGTAAGTTTTGGACAGAAGGAGATATAGCAACACACAATACTTGTATGATGTTTTTATCTCCATACAAACCATACAAACTCTCTCTTAGAGGTGAAGTAGAACATTACTATCAAGAACTTCAGCGTAATAGGATACTAGTAGGTTTATCTTCAGAAGTTAGAGCAGGTGGCTTGGCATATTTCATATTGAAAGATGAAAAGATATTTGTCTCTTTAAAACACTTTGAAAAAACAACGGGGTTGCATAAGAGAGATATTATGAGAGCATCAAAAAAGATAGCGAAGTTCTATCGTAAGGCTCACATATTCGGTGTTAGAGACATACACAATATAGTTACTGTATGCTTAGATAAGTCTAATGCTGATATTGATAACAGGAATCCAATTTATGCTTTTGTTGATTATGTTTCTAATCATTATGAAGCAGTCAACGTTAGTGTAAGTAATGGTGAAATTGCAGGTGCAGTGTATATTGCATGTAAGATGTTAGGGTATCCTGTTTTACAAAGAGAACTAGCATCAACAGTTAATGTTGCTGAACCAACATTGAGAAGGCACATACAAAACATATGTGACTTGATAAAGATAGAAAGAACTATCTTGAATAAATATAACATAAATGAAATAATAGGAGGAATAAGAATATGAGAAAAATAATGATAATAGGAGCAGGTGGAATTGGAAGTTACTTAGTTGACTTCTTATCTAGGATTGGTATATACCGAATAGAGGTTTATGATGATGATAAGTTAGAAGAAAAGAATCTAACATATCAAAACTTCATGCCTGATATGGTAGGATACAATAAGGTATCTGCTCTTAATAATAAACTGAAAGTGAATGGGTTGTGTCCAGTAATATCTCAACCATATAGAGTATTAGTAGAAAAGCAATTGAAAGGATATGACTTAGTAATTTGTTGTGCTGATAACTTGGCAGTTAGACGTTTACTATATCGTCAAGGTTATGGTGATGATGCTAAACTTAAGTGGTTGGACTTAAGAGCGCAAGGTCGTAACGCTGCTTTAATCTCATACAAGGTTGATGAGAATCTTGTTGATGATTTGTTAGCAGGAGCAGAAGGTTCTTTCTCCTGTCAAGGAGGAGAATGGGATGGTAGTCCTGAACAAGTTAACTGTATGCAAATTGCAATTGCAGGTATTGCAACACAGTGGGTTCAAAGATGGTTTATTGATAATGATAATGTTGCAGATAAGATGGTGTTGAACGTATGAGAGCGAGTTCAAAATCACACGTTGAGTATGAAGTTCTAAAATATCTAATGGATAGAATAGACTTAACAGAATTAGAAGAGAAGATGTGTCCTTCGGGAGATAAGACAGCAGAAAAAAGATTTGTTGATGGGGCAGATTCGGTTTCTGTACTAATTAATAATATGATAATTAGAAGATTACATAGATTACCAAAGACCCATCCTGCATATAGGGGGAAAGAAGAATGAGTAAGTTAGCACAGTTAGTAGGAGAGATAGAAGCCACACTTGAATGTGAGAAGAAAACATACGATGATGGTATGAAAACTGATGATGTCGTAAAGGGTTGGATTGAGGCACTTGATTATGTGCTAGAAGTAGTAAAGAGGTTGTATTAATATGGAAGAATTATATGAAGAAGAAACTGTATGTCGTTTATGTAACTATGAGTATAAGGGAACAGATTGGATTTGTTCTCATTGTGGTGTTTGCGTTAATTGTGGAGACCATGATAGACCATACACTTGTATCATATACGATGATTCAATTGAGACTTTGGAGAGGTTGTTATAATGAATGAAAAAAAGATATACTGTGGAATAGCAGATGCACATGGAATAGAGTCGTTTCAAGAAACTAGTGAAATGGGTAAAGCCCCAGTCTACTTTACAATGAGAGCGAATCTTAACAGACATAGACATGCTATGGTTTATTGGGTTGTATTACCTGATGAAAAAGCAGAAGAGATGAATGAAGCAATTAAACAGGCTCAAGAAGATGGAGATTGGCATAAGCCTCTTCATTTATTGAAAGACCCTGAGTTTGTAGAAATAGTAGCATTTGAAGATTCAATGAAGAAAAGTTGGGACTTGATACCCAATGATGCTTTAGACCCTTATTGGGGGTAATTCAATGAAGTATATTTGTTTTACAATATTAGATAGAACTCTTTGTGGTAAAGAGAATGAACCTGTTCCTGAACACTTAGCAGATAGTAGAAGGTTCTGCAATGACTGTGTTCAAGTTATGTGGAGAGAACAGTATAGAAGAAGTGTATCGCTTCCTTTGCAGAAAGGAATTGATATTAAGAAAGTACAAGAGGAAATGAAAGAAACAGAGGTAACAGTTGAAGAACCTCGGTTCGTCGCACCAAGACGAATTAAAAGTCTTCGACATTATATGAAGGTGAAAATATGAGTGATGAAGAAAATATAGAAGATATTGATGAAGATATGATTGATGAAGTTATGAATGTAATTTCAACAGATGGTTATTACCAACAAGCAGAGATAGTCAAAGTAACTTGTCCTGTTTGTGGTGAGGAGTTCTTAGGAACTAAAAGACATGCAGGAGGATTTATTGCAGGACATCGAGAATATCATGAGTTTATCAACAGTCAAGATATTATCATAGACAATATGGGTGGTATCTAGATGGGAAAGATGGGAAGAAGATTTCAAGAAATGCGAGATTCTTATGAACAAGCATTACTTGATGGAACAATAAATGAAAGTCTAACGTTTTCTGATTGGATTCAATTAGAGAAAGCGTCAGCAAAAATAAATAAAGAGGAGGAATAAAAATGGAAGAAGTAAAAGAAAATGAAAAAGCAATGAAGGAGTTTGATTGGAAACAGCACATTAGAGATGTGCATAATGATATGGCTGAAGATATAGAATATCTTTATCCAAACAATTCAACAGAAGCCTTCCTAACAGCAATATGGAAAATGTCACTAGACGTATTAGAAGGAATGGAAGTACAAGTTATTGTAGATAACAAAGATGATTTGTACATTAGTAGTGGTTCAGCATCCTTTGTGTCCTTTGAAGGTCATGAAGATGAATTAGTAAATGGTAAGCCTATGCAAATACCTATCAAATGTTGGATACACACACATCCTTTCGGTCACGCTTACTTTAGTGGTACAGATTGGAGTACAATTAACACATGGAAACCTATACTAAAGTCTGCTATTGTTCTTGGTGATAGTCAATATTTAGCATTTGACCCTGAGACTATACTAGCAAAGAAAGTTTACTATGGTCTATTGGCGCAAGATACGTCTAATGGAGGAGAAGAGGAATGAACTTGATTAATATACAAACCAGTTCAGGAATTACTACTATAAGGGTAGAAGATATTAGTGCGTATTGTTCTAGTGAAGAATCACAAGGTATATTGAAACCTAACATATACAATGTTGATATTCATATGGTTAGTGGAACTATATTCACTAGTCGTATGTCTGAAGCACAACATTATGAGTTTGAAGATGTAATGCAAGACTCATTTGTTCACTACGAAAGAAGGAAGGAGGTCAGATAAATGAGTGAAGTAGAAGAGATAGTAATAGGAAAGTTAAGGCAACGAGCCGAAGTAGGTAAAAGAAAGTATAATACTACTATGGAAAGAAAAGACTTGACTCGTAAAGCATGGTTAATACATGCTCAAGAGGAATGTCTAGACTTAGCAGTTTATCTACAAAAATGTATAATCTTGGAAGAAGAAGAAACTGAAGAGGTATTACTAAAGAGACAAGCGTATGATAGATTCAAGTCTATTGTGTGTAAGTTTGATGAGTTCATGTGCAATAATGAAGTACCCGAAAATGTACATAGTTATTGGAGTGAAATGTTTAACATGTTTCCCGCAAGAATGGAGGAAGAATAAATGAATAAAAATAAGAAAATAGTAGAAGAAGCAAATGACCTTGCAAAAGGCGTGAAAGTAATAGTGAAAGAGAATAAGGAACTAATAGACCTTGTTTGTTATATGAGGAAGATGTTAGATGATTGTGTAATTTCTAAGAATGGAATGACTGAACCAATTGATTGGAGTTCCAAGAAATTAGAGAAAGCATTCAACATCATGATGGAAGTTCAGCATGAAAAGGATATGATAAAGGAAGCAAAGCGACAAGAAAAGACTGATAACCTACATGTTGAAGGGATAATTGCATTTAATGACAGCCCTGAGCCTACCATTGATGATTTTTATGGAGATGAAGAAATATGAGTGATAAGACACTAACTATGGAAAACAGCAGACAAACAACATTAGCAGAATATGGTTTTGTATTCCTGATTCTAACAACTTTGTTAGCAGGATGTACAATCCCAACCCCTGATGAAGTGTTTGAAGAAGAGACTCAAGCACCAAAAGAATGGGTTACAGTAAACGGTTCGTTTACATTCTTAATAGATGATGCGAATAATTCTACACAAGAAACTGTGTGGTTGGATGTTAATACTACCTATGGATTAATTGAATTAGATTATTTCCAATATAATGTAACACATCTTAGTTTTGACATTGTAAACAATTCTGTTAGGTTCAATAACTATTCTTTCAATATAGATGGCCATTTAGAACAAGATGGTTTGATTTGGAATAGTGGTTATGCACCTCAGTTTGGTAATGCAACACTTATGTTTGCTACCTTTCCTTTCGATGTAACAGTTGAATACGAAGTTAAATATCGTGTATGGAATGGTAGAGAATGAAGAAGAAAGCAATAACCATTCAGTTTCCTGCTCCGCTTCCTGCGGATATAACCTGTCCTATTTGTGAGGGCAATAAATGTAAGGTTTGTGAAATGAGTGGTAAAATAAAACTAGTAGTTGATGCTAAAGTCCCAATACAAAAGGCATTGATAGTAAAGTATGTCGCTAACAATATTAACTCAATAAGTTCAGAACTATCTAAGAACTATGGTTTAGTTCCTGAGATAGAAACAATGGAGATTTTTGAACATCCTGAAAACAGAACATATGAGATAATTAAGATTAGTAGTCTAGGGGGCGTGGTCTATATCGCCACAAGAGTTGATAGCGTTGAATCAATTAGAACGTTTACTTCTCTAAAAGATTTGAATAGATTTAAGGAAGGTTGGTACGAATGAGTAAAGAATTAGAAACGGTATTAAGAATACCAAGAAATGCAACAATGGAAATGATAGTGAAAAAAGGACAATACTACAAAATAGATGTAGTAGATGTTAGATGGTATAATAATGGTAAACCATCTAGAAAGGGAATCCGAATGAATATGGATGAACTTGATATCTTACTGAAAGGGTTGTCTAAAATTAATGCGAATTATAAGGTGAACTCCGATGAGTCTAATTAGATTTGCAAGAATGTGTGAAGCAATAGAAGCCCAAGATAGAACAACAGAAAAGATTAGAATATTAGATGAATCTCTTAGTTCATTTTCTAATCCTACTGTTGTTTTAGATATACTATCTCTTAATTTAGAACCCAATAATATTGGTAATAAAAGAGCGATAACATGGGTTGCTAATTCATTAGAGATGTTTGAGGATGAAGTTAAAACTCAAATAGACATGTGGAATGATTTAGGTGAAGGAATATTTATGTTTCTTGATGGCGAATGGAACAATGATTCTAATTACACAATTAGAAATCTGTATTCCTTTTTAACATTAGACTGTTCATCAATTAATAGTGATTCATATAGTGTTATCAAAGAAGCAATGAATGAAATGTCTGCATTAGAGGTTAAATGGTTTATTCGTTATTGGTTAAGACATCCAAGAAACGGAATAGGTGAAAAAGCATTAACTCAATTATTGAAACGTAGATTTTCAACACAATACCGAGATAGTTACATTAAACTTCATTCACCTTCTGAAATATTTAGATATTTATCTAATGGTGATACTCCACCAACACATTCAGGTGTAGGTAAGTTTGTACAGTGTTCTCTTGCAAAAAAGTTTCAACAGCCGTATAAGTTACCTGATAATTTCTTAATTGATTACAAGTATGATGGTAATAGATATCAGATTCATAGAAATAGAGACAATGTTATTATTTTTAACAGAAAAGGTAAGGTTGTAACTAGACAGTATCCTGATATTGTAGAACTAGTCAAAACTTTTAATGCGGGTACTTTTATTTTAGATACAGAGATTTACCCTGTTGTATCTAGAGGAAGAACAGAACCTTCTGAACATAAGAACTTAGCAACTAGAGTTCATTCTAAAGACATTGAGAGTGCAGTTGAAAAGTGTCCTGTACACTTAGTTATCTTTGACATATTATATTACATGGGTCATAGTTTAATAGAACAAACATACAAAGAACGTTTAATTCATATGCCTGATTTTCCTTCTATCAATAGAGCAATATCGTTTACAGATAAAGATATTGAGAAAGCATATAACATGGCTATCAACGAAGGCTTTGAAGGTATTATGATAAAAGATTTAGACGCTACTTATCAAGCAGGAAGGAGAACTAGTGCTATGGTAAAGCATAAACCACCTAGAATTGATTTAGATGTTGTAATTACTAGTGCTAAATATGGTGAAGGTAAGAGAGGTAATGTATTCGGTACATTCGGTGTATCAGTTAAAGATGATTCTGCAACTACTGGTTTTACCTCAATAGGTTCTGTTGGTAGTGGTTTATCTGAAGGTGATTTAGTTTATCTAACAACTGAACTTAAGAAAATAGTAGAGAAGTTTTCTAGTGATGTGTTTCATGTATTACCTAGAATTGTTCTAGAGGTAACTTGTGATTTGATATCTAAAGATGCTGATGGTAACTATGGTCTTAGATTTCCAAGAGTTCTTAGAATTAGAAATGACAAGTTTGCCAAAGAATGTAATTCTATTTTAGATGTACAAATGATGGCTTAGGGTAAATACTTATGTACCTACTCGTATAGGGTCAATAGTGTGGAATACAGCCTCAGTGGTCGGTTTGAATAAGGATGTTATTTCAGGTGTTTGTGCTATTTTAGCAAAGCCTGTTGTAGTAATTAATAGAGATAGCAACCACGATTTAGGCTACAAGGTAAAACTATCAATAGTGCTTAGAGGTGATATGCATTTATTGACTAAAGTTCAACGTGTATTTATGCAGAATGGTATTTATTGTACTATTAAAGACGTTGAATCTAAAGTTAGACCAAGACCTATTCTGAGGATAGGAAGGTTGGAACATATTAGAAACTTCCAATCTACCTATCTTCAAAATGCTTTAGATGATGATAATGCTCTTTACATTGGTGATGAAACTAGCAAAGAATCTTGGATTAGATTCCTAACAATACTTGCTATTGTTGAGGGTAAAAAACATCTTACTGCCGATGGACTTGACGAAATAATGAAATTAAAAGGGGTATTATAATGCTCTGCCCTAGATGTAATAATACCGAAATAAAGGAGGGCAGAAGCCTATGTTCTCTTTGTGCCATTGAAATGGTTAAACTGTCTATAACAAAAGAAACTTCTACAAGTATGTCTGATTATGAAATAGTCAAACACCATACTATTAGAATGTTGATGGATGGTTGTAGAGAATGCGGAAACAAAGACTTCGGCTTTGATGTTGGAGTTAAAGAAGAAAATGAATTAAAATGGTATGTAGCACACATACACTGTGGAAATTGCCACATTAATTATAAAGAAATAATGGAAGTGAGAATGAATGAGTTTAATAAAAACAGCGAACCAACACATGGAAAATAAACCAATGATAGTAGTTGGCAATACAAAACTAGACAAAATGGAAAAGGCTTTGTCCTTTGTATCTGATAACCCAATTGTAATGTATGCAAATGAGTATAATATAGTTGACAATTATAGTATTCCTTCAGAAAGGGGTATTATTATTGACGAAGCCCACTACAAACCTAACGTTGATTTAATCAAAAAGACTATGTTAGAATATAGAGGACAGGTAGTTTTACTTTCTGATAATCAGAAATCTGTGCCAAAGGCATTGTTTTCATTGTGTAAGTTAAAGAGAGCAGGAAAGAAAATAGAATTAGAGATTAAATCTCCTAGAGCAGATGAATCTAAAGAATATGATATAGACATGTATCCAATGATTCGTGAGTATCTAAAAAATCCTGATAGAGATGAAGTAGCATCTATGTTGAAATTGTCTCAACCTAGTGATACTCATTTCTTATCTTGGTTAGTTCCTAATCTACATCCTAACAGATTATCGTTTGTTGATTTCTCTGTTAAAAGAAGATGGCCTAATTCATACTTCTATGAATTACTAGCATATGCTCATGATGGCAGATTAAACCGTAAAATGCAAATGCCTAAGCGTGGTAGTTATTCTAAATTACCAAGTATATCTAGAAGATTAGGGCTTAAGTCTCATGAATCTTATCTACTACATGACTTACTTAAAGATGTAAAGTTTGCAGAATATGCTAAAACTAAACTAAACAATAGTGAATGTAGATTATTGGGTTTAGGAGAAAAGAAAAGAAAGAAGAAAACAGATGTGATAATACCACAACAAGGATTGGGAGAGTGGTTTTGAATGGATAAGATTTGTTTATCCTGTTTACACGTTTTACCTCACGTTAGAACAAGAAGAGGTAACTTAGTCTGCAAGAGATGTGGACATCCTACAAAGGAGGAAAAAATATGAATAAGAAAAATATGAATGTAAAAAACGCAAAAAAGAATGAACTGTATATGAACAGAAGGTGGCTTGAAGGTCAGTATGTTGTTAATAATAGGTCAGCAAAACAAATCAGTGATATGTTTAATGTGCCTGTTTATGAGATAATTAAGTATATTGAGATGTTTAATTTAGAAGAGAACCCTAACAAAGAAGAACAACAAGTTAGAAGAATGTTTAAATCAGAACCAAAACAGATGAAACCAAAAAAGAAAGTTAAGAAAGTTAAGAAAGTTAAGAAAGTTAAGAAGTCTAACTTCAAGGTTAAACCTATATCAAAGAAGTATAAGTCAAAAACTTGGTTAAAGACTGCTTTCTTCGATGAAGGTATGACAGTAACAGAAATGGGAAGACTTTGTGGTGTTAATGAAGGTGTCATCCGTTATTGGTGTAAGAAATATGGATTGACAAGACAGGCTAGAGATGCATATAGAACAAGGAAAAACCTTCAAACTATGACAAATAAAGAACAACACCCACATAAAATATATTCTATAAATATGGGACAGAAGTATGTACAAGTTAATCCTTATGCTAATGTAGCACAACCAAGAAAGGCATATAGTACTATTAGAAACTATGAAACAGGATTATACGATGTTGTAGGTGTAATAGAACATGAACACGGATACCATTCATTAGAGCATGGTATGTTCTTAGAACTTTCAAAGGAAGATGCATCAGAATTGGCTATGAATATGAATAAGTCATTGGGGCTTAGAGATTCAGAAGCAAATACGATTATTCTATCTTCATTAGGTTGGGATAAAACGGTGAGACAATGAGTGAATTATGGACAGAGAAATATAGACCAACTAGATTAAGTGAGATAGTAGGACAACTGAGTTTTGTATTAGATGCAGAACATTGGATTACATCAGGTAACATGCCTAATGTATTGTTCTATGGTGTAGCAGGTACAGGTAAAACGGCTGCATCTGTCGCATTAGTCAATGAGTTACTAGGTGATAACAAGCATGGTAATTTCTTTGAAATTAATGCTTCTGATGATAGGAAACTAGAAACTGTCAGAACCAAGATTAAGGAAATTGCTTCTACTAAAGTTATAGGTGATGCTCCCTTCAAGATTATACTTCTTGATGAGATGGATGGTATGACAAGAGATGCACAAAATGCTTTGAAAAGAGTCATCGAAAGGTATGCTGATAATTGTAGATTCATTATTACATGTAATGAGAGGCACAAGATTATTCATCCCTTGCAATCTAGATGTGCAAACTACCAATTCAAGAGAGTTAATCCTGATAGTATGTTAGATATTTTCACTAAAATCCTATCAGAAGAAGGTGTAAATCAGTATTCTGAGGATGAGTTAAAAAGGTTTATTACCTATTTGCAGGGTGATTTGAGACGAGGGATTAACGAATTACAGGCATCCTCATCTAGCAATCGAAGCCTAGAAAACCAAATAGATAGAAGTTTAGAACCATACTCTAAAATAATGAAAATGATAAATGAAAATGACTATGATAATGCTTTAGAGAGGGTGCATAAATTGATTTACGATTCTACTGATATGAAGACTATCTGCATTAATTTGCACGATATTATATTAAAGATGGATTCTTCGCAACAATCCAAGTTCAAGATGCTCCGTGTAGTTGGGGAGGCTGAGTGGAGAAGTAGTAATATGACTCCGAAAGTGTTAGCGTCTTGGATGATAGGACAGATGATTTGATGGAAGGAGTAGCACTTTTACTAGGGTTTATTGTATTGAGATTTCTGATGAGAATAGATAAACGAGGTAGAAGGAGATGGTAATGATGAGTAAATTAGATATTAACGAAGACGGTGTAGTGGATTTGAAAGATGTAGAACATCTTCTACTACGCTACGAAATAATAGCGTTAGGTGGTGCGTTGCTGATAGTACTACCAATATTAAACACGCTAGATTATATCAGCGTAGATTCCAATTTCTTTTGGATATTATGTGGCTTAGTCATGTTGACAGAAGGATTAGTGGAAATAAAACACGAAAGAAAAAAAATGAAAACCGTAAAGGAGGAAAATAAAAATGAATGAAAATGAAATAAGAGAAATGATAGCGAAAACGGCATCTGTTATCGGGTTAACCGAAGCAGAAGCACTAGCGAGGTTTGATGATATATGTCAGAAAAACAACGTTAGTGTCCAAGAAGAAGGCATACTATGTCTCAATCTTTGGAAAGAGTTCTACAACAGTGCGTTAAGAGCGCAAAAGAACAGTAGTAATGGTAATGGCGGAAACGGCACTACAACAAGTGGTGGCGGATTTTACAAGCAAGCATTTGGTTTCTTTGCATCACTAGATGAAGCAAGAGATATGTTAGCAAGAAAGAACGAAGCAGTAGTTGCTGATTACAGAAGAGATAAAGATACTTCTTTCTCTACTGGTCAAGTAGCAGTATTTACAGAAGTTGATGGTAAGTATGAAGGTAGAATGATGAGAGACGGTGAAGAGTTAGTTAAGATGATGGATAAATTACCTGCTAACAACACTGATATGGATGATGGTACATACATTACTCCTCTAGATACTAATGATGCAGAATGGAATAAAGCAAGATATGGTAAACCACTTGCTGTTTCTGAATGGAGACGCTCAGGTGTTTTCATCGGAGAAGTTGATGGTAAGTTTGGTAAGTTCTTCTTTAATTACAAAGGAGAATCATCTAAGGATTTCTGTCCAAACACCTTTGAGTTTGTACACTTCGATTGTATTCTTAACTCAAATGATGCTACTAAGATACATGGTGGTAAAGCAAGAACTCTAGAGTCTCTTGTTGTGAACAGTTCTCTTGCTGATGGTGATTCCCGTAAGGAAGATACATCTGATATTAACATGCAAGATGCGTTGATGGAATACAGTGAAGCGAACTTCTGTCCTATTGTTGATTTAGGACAAGCACATGGTATGGTTATGGATAAAGACTACAATGATAGGTTTGTATTTACTGATGGTGATGTTACTACTGTTAACATGAATCAGACAAAGAATGGTAACAGATACTTTGTTCTAGCAGACTTCAATTCGGAGTTCTCTCTAGATGATGATAACCTAACATGTTGGACACCTCCACACATTAACATAGACTTTGGTATTGGGTCAAAGGTTGTTGTTGTAGGTAGAACTTCACAAGGTACTGATGAAGATGGTAACTTAAGACCAATTTCATTGAATGTTAATGGAATACTTGTAACAAAGGCTAGAGGCGGTAGTCCTGAAGAGATAACTCATATTGAGGATGACTCAGATGGGTTTGATGATGACTGGATGCCAGTCTGATTACATTTTGTGTAGCCATACACTTATTGTTGGTCATAGGGGTGCAATGCCCCTAAATAACTTAAGAGTTGATATAATGAATAAAGGATACTATAATGAATATAATATAACTTCGTATGCTGATGATGATGACATAATTCATGGTCAATCATACGCTATAAGGGTCAGTAACATTGATTTTGTTACTTGGAAACCTAATAACGAACTAAGAAACGAGATTTGGATGAAATTGCATACTAAATCCGGTAAAGAAATAAGAGTAAAAGTAGATAGAGAAGGATTGAATGAAATATTAGCCACAGTTGGCAATGATTTAGTTCAATTTGAAGATAATAACAGGAATAGGAATGAATATGAGTTGGAACAAAGGAAAAAGTACGGAAATTAAGACGTTTGAAGAAAGAAAGAAAGAAAGACTTGAGAAAATCAAGTATAAAGCAAAAGTAGCAGAATCCTACATGTGTTTAGGTATTTGGGGAGAACCCAAATCTGCTAAATCTGCAATATCATTAGATATTTTGTCTGAAGAAGATATTAAAAACGACATGAAAGTGTATGTTTTTGATTTTGACAATAGGGCTATTGATGTTAAAAGAAACCATTACAACAACATAGATAATATCGTTGTTGATAATCCGATTGAAAGAAAGGATGACAGTTTAGTTGATTTTAACGCTACAATGATGAATGCTAGAACATTTTATGAAATGGCTATGGAATGCTTAGAAGAAGGTAAACTAAAAGCAGTAATAGTTGATGGAGCAGATAAACTTCTAACAGATGTTTGCGAAACGAAGATGAGAGAGAAACATGGTATGGATGCTGATACAGTTATCAAGCAACCTCCATATGTTTGGGGTGATAGAAATACTCCTTACAAGAACTTCTTACATAAGCAGATACTAGAGATGCCTTGTCATCGAATAGTAATTGCACATTCTAAAGATAAGTATGCAGGTAATCCTAACCCTATTGGTGTTGAGGCTAACTGGCATGATTCAACAGAAGATATCTTCACTGCTACAATTCGTATGCAGAGAGACTTAAGAAAAGGTGGAGCAGAATACACAGCATTGTTTGAAGCAAGTGCAAGAAAACCTGAACTTATTGGAACAAGAAGAAAGGTTCTATCAATTAAAGATGGTAATATTGAGTGGACTGGTGTTGCTGAAATTAAAACAGGCGAACTTTAGAGGGTAATAATATGACAATAACAATAACAATAGAAACAGATGACTTTAGAGAGTTAATAGAAAGTGTTGCCTTGAAAGGTAAATACAATAATGGAGACAGTAGTAAGAATGGACAACTGAGTAATTATGCTTGGTTGGTTAGTGATGGTGAGTATCTTAATGCTTACAATGCAGATACAACTACTATTTGTGCTTCTAGAGTAGCCAATGAAGGTATTGCTACTGCTTCTTGGATAGTTGATATTGAAAAGACAGTAAAATATCTCAAAGCATTTAGTGATGAGATAACACTGACTGTTAGTGATTACTTGACTATTAGTAGTGATTCTGCTAATGCTAAAGTACCATTAGTATCGGAACACCCACACAATGATTACATTGGTAGGATTGTAACATTCACTAAAGACATGAGAAGTGATAATCCTTCGTGGGGTGAAGGTTTCCCTATCTTTGGTAAGACACAGTTTGAAGCAGAGATAGTAATATCAGAAGATGAAATTAAACGAGCAAGTTCTGCATGTGATGTAGTTAATATTGCTAGATATAAGTTCAACTTCGATGATGAAGTATTAACAATGTCGAGTACTAAAACAATGAACGAGACTATTGATACTAACGTAGAGTACACTATTGCAGAAGGCGATAGTGCTACTGTTGAGTTTAATGGACAGTTTGCAAAGTTCTTGAATGGTGCAGTTAGACTGTACCTCAAGGATGATGCTCCTGTTCTTTTCGTAACAACAAACAGGCTACTGTTGAAAGCACCATATCTTAACAGGTGAGTAAATGATAATATGTAAAACAGAAAATGGAATAGGATTGAGGTGGAGAGAAGGAGATGAGATACAAAGTAAGATTGTGTCTCACTCCGACTTTCAACCTTACATGTATGTGCTTGATGATTCTATTCCAGTTGGAGCAGATAATTTTAGTTTTAAGTGTAAAGATAGTCATGGTTCTTTTAATATTAAAGTAAACTTTTGTCCAACAGGAGAAGTTAGTCTTGAAAAAAGACCATTACAAAAAGTAACTTGGACACCTAATAATCCTAAATATGCTAAAGATGTTAGGGTTGCTTTAGAGGCTAACAACATTAAAACCTTTGAAGCAGATGTACCATATCATTACAGATACGCTGTTGATGAAATAAAGGAAATACCTGAACAAAACTTAAGAAGATGGTATTGGGATATGGAATGGCAACAAGGTGGTAAGTATGATGAGTGTATTACTTGTATTGTTATCTACGATAATTATGACGATGAGTATCATGTATTTGCTTGGTATCCCGAAGAAGGTAGAGACATAGTATTGAAAGATAATGATAGTTTTATTCTACATAGATATAACAGCGAACATAATATGCTTACAGGTTTCTTAGCATTCTCTATGGATAAAGAACCTGACATGCTTATCTCTTGGTTCGGATGGAAGTTCGATATACCAAAGTTGTTTACTAGAATGGTTCACCACAATATTGACCCAAGACTACTATCTCCTTTTGATGAGATAACTGGTATTGGTTGGAAAAGAAATAAGCCTACCATTTGGAAGTCTAGAGTAGAAGGTTATTCTCCTGTAACTCAACCAATCAAAGGAATGATTACAGTAGCGTTAGATTTAATATTTGAAAGACAATGGAATGATGCTCAACGTGGAACACTACCTTCCCTATCATTGGATTACGTTTCTGAGAATGTACTAGGTGATGTTAAACTAGTTAGTGAAAAGTTTCCTGATAAGAATGAGTTTTTCAGAAGAGCATGGTTAGAAGATGCAGATACATATCTTGAATACGCTTTCAAGGATGTAGAGTTAATCAAAAGAATTGATGAAGAGAACCATTGTATTGATGCTGTTCTTTCTTTACAGAGACTTTTGAAAGCACCATTTGATGCATGTTTCTATGCAAGTAATATGGGTGGAATATATTTCATGCGTAACGCTTGGTGGAAAGCCCCTACGGGAGAGAAAGGTGAACGTAGGGAGTATGAGGGGGCAATGATATACAACCCTCTCAGTGAAGGCACAAATGGCCTTCATCGGAATGTTGCTGCATTTGACTTCGCAGGTCTATACCCATCAATGATTATTTCAAGGAATATATCATGGGAGACTATTTCAGAAGAACCAACAGACTTTGCAGTTAATCTAGCAATACCTAGAGATTTTAGTGAAGTTAAAAAAGAAGAGATGATGTATTTCAAAACAGATGAGTTAGGTTTACTACCTAAAGCAGTACTTGACTTGAAAGAGTTAAGAGACGAATATAAGAAAAAGATGAAAGAGGCAACAACTAAAGATGAATATGCCAAATGGAATAACAACCAGTTAGCGGTGAAGCGATTATCTGCGTCTTTTTACGGGATAATCGCATATCAAGGATTTGGTTGGGCTAATGTTGATTTG
>MDSZ01018686.1_pt1 | contig 32167 bp, 30 predicted proteins | sample 811201 | NCBI WGS metagenome assembly MDSZ01 (sample SAMN05326647, study PRJNA326480) | marine metagenome | isolation source: seawater | place: Indian Ocean: North | collected 2010 | reverse complement strand
GGATCTCCTAAAATTCTAAGTCCTTCCAAATTAATACCTTTAATTAAATTCCCATTCTTTATATCTAATCTAGGGATTATTCTTATAAAATTTTTGTTCATTTTTTAAAATTTTATCATTTGACCTTTTGAATAAAATTTTTTTGATTTTTTTCCATATATGTCATTTATTTTCATGGGTGAAATTCCATAACCAGGTCTTAAACAAATTAAGTTTTTTTTTGAAAATTTTTCATTTATTTTGATATCGATTAGTGCAAACAAAGATTTTCTTGCTATAAACTTATTTTTTTTTTCACTTTTGGTCACTAATTTTTTATCTTGACCTAAAATGATTTCTGTTCTTCTTATAACCTTAACCATTTGAATTAATTCTTTAGGATTTAAACTTGATGCATGATCTGGGCCATTCATATTTTTTGATATAGTAAAGTGCTTTTCGATAATTTTAGCTCCTAATGCTGTAGCAACTATTGGCACCTCTGTGCCCAAAGAATGGTCCGAGTAACCTACATCAACTTTAAATTTTTCTCTTAAAGTTAACATTGCTTTCATATTAATATCACTTAGAGGTGTTGGATATTCTGTATTACAGTGGAGCAATATAATTTTTCTATTTTTATTTTTTAAAATTTTGAATGCATCTTTTATTTCTCTCAAATTACACATTCCTGTAGATAAAATTAAATCATTTTTATATTTACTAATATGTTTTAGTAAAGGTAAATTTGTAATTTCACCTGATGGAATTTTAATATAATCAAGTTTAAATTTTCTTAATAAATTAAAACTATCAATACAAAAAGCAGAAGATAAGAACTTTATTTTTTTTTTGTTACAATATTTTATAATTTTTTGATGCATTTCATATGATAGCTCTAAACCTCTAATCATTTCATAATGGGTTGATTTTTTAATATTTTTTTTCTGATAATCAGCTTTGGGAGCTTTTTTTGAAACAAGTGTATCTGCTTTAAAGGTTTGAAATTTGATGTAATCTGCACCTGATTTTTTTGCAATATCTACAAGTTTGTAAGCATTCTTGATCGATCCATTGTGGTTTCCCCCAGCTTCTGCAATTACTAATGTTTTATTTCTCATTTATTAAAGATAATTCATCCCTAATTTCCATTTTTTTTTTCTTTTTGCAGGTATACCTAAATATAAATTATTAGATAAGCATTTTTTATTTACAAATGAGTAAGAGCCAATAATAGTATTAGAACCTATCTCAATATTATTCTTAATTGTTGAAGAAATACCTATATGTGACAAAGTTCCAATTTTGACTGTTCCACCAGTAGTTACAGAAGGACCAGTGCTTGAAAAGTCATCAATAAAATTATCATGGTCAATTGAATTATTTGTATTTATGATGCATTGTTTTCCAATTTTTACATTAGAATTAATTATTGAACCAGCAATAACTATTGAGCCACTACCTATTTTTGTTTTTTTACTTATAATGCAGGAAGGGTCTATTATAGTTTCCCATAAGAAATTTTTATTTATCTTCTTCACCTCATTATAAATAGTTTGACGTTTATAGTTATTTCCAACTGCAATAAAACCTTTAATTTTTTTACTTTTAATTAATTTAATATTTTCTGAAATATTACCTAAGTATTTTAATTTTGATTTATAATTTTTTTTTATATCTAAATATCCAATTAACTTGATTTTTTTTCTTTTTAAAATATCGACAACAACATTACTATAACCCCCAGAGCCAAATAATAAAATTTGAAACATTATTTAACACTACTATTTATAATTTTAATAATTTTACTTTGATCCTGTGTTTTTAGACCAGGATGAGATGGAAGTACAACTACTTTATTCCAAACTTTTTCAGAAAATTTTGCATTTTCCTTAAAAAATTTTTTATAAGGTTTCTGCAAATGTAGCGGTTTCCAAAAATAATCTAGTTGAATTTTTTCTTCTAGGAACTTTTTTTTTAGATCCAGAAATTTTTTCTTTGACTCAAGAATAATTACAAATACCCAGTTTTGATAAGAGCTACTATAAATAATATTTATTTTTTTATGATTTTTCAATTTTTGAAAATATTTTCTAAAAATCTTTTTTTTTATATTTAATATTTTTTTTAAATTATCTAATTGTGATAACCCTAGAGCAGCTTGTAAATTGGTCATCTTATAATTAAAGCCAATCTCCTGGTAATCGTATTTTTTATTTTTTTTTCCAACATTAGCGAGTATTTGAGCCCTACTGATTATTTTTTTTGAATTTGTTGCCAATATTCCACCAGCACCAGTTGTTAAAGTTTTATTCCCATTAAAAGAAAAGCAAAAATGCATTTTGTTAGTCTTTTTAATATCAAAAATTTTAGGATCATGACAAGCAGCTACATCAAATAGTACACTCAAATTATATTTTTTTGAAAAATTCATTAATTTATTAATTTCAAGTTTTTTTCCAAATATTGAAACTGGGACAATAGCTCTTACTATAGAATTGTTTTCTTTTAAAATTAAATTATTTTTTTTTATAATTGTTTTTTTTTTTAATACTTTCTCAATATTTTCTATTGATAAATTAAAATCATTATCACAATCAAAAAACCAAGGCATAGCATTATTATAAATTATTGAATTTGCTGTTGCAGCAAAAGAATAAGTAGGCAATATAACTGTATCTCCTTTTTTTACTCCTATCGCTTTTAATCCAATATGCAATGCTGATGTTCCTGAATTTAAAGCTATCGCATGTTTGAATTGATAGTGAGATTTGAATTGTTCTTCGAATTTACTAATTAATGGACCAGCAGTTGATACATAGTTAGTTAGTATACATTGACTTAAGATTTGTTTATCTTTTTTTTTTAAATAAGGAATGTAAGTATTAATCATTTAGGCATTGTAAAATTTCAATTGATCAACATTGCCATAACTTTTTGAATTAAATTTGTTAATAATTAATGATGACTCTTTAACAATGTCTGTGAAAGGCTCTAGATTAAAAAACATTTTCATTTTTTTAAAATTCAATCTATAACTTCTAAGATCAATATCTTTTTCAATTACTTCTATATTTACATCTTTAAAAAAATTTTCTTTGACTAATTCTGCCATTTTAATTTTTTCATAATTTTCTTCATTGTATCCTAGATTAAAAATATGGGATCTAAATTTATTTGTATTATCTTCAATTATTTTTCTGTATACCCTAGCAGGTTCGCCAACCCACATTAGTGGTCTAATCATTTTAGGACCAAAAACTTGGATTTCTTTTTTAAAATATGCATCTTTAACTAGATGATTTAGTATTAAATCAAATCTCATTCTTAAAGAGTCACCGTATACTGTTGATGGTCTAAAGATGGTGATGTTTATGTCATCTGAATATTTTGACATCAGAATATTTTCACAATCAATTTTTGTTCTAGCATACAATGATACTGGGTTAAGTTTTGTATTTTCGTCTGCAATTTCGTCTGTATTTTGAACACCATAGCTACTGGCAGTAGACATAAATATAAAATTCTTTACTTTATTTTTAATTGACAATTTAACTAAGGACTCAGTTGCATAATAATTTATTGATTTAGTTTCTTCCTCTGAAACTTTACATGCCGCCTCACCAACTAGCGCAGCAAGATGAATTACTGTGTGAACATTTTCTAATATACTACCCAATAAATTTTTATCTCTGATATCTTTGTTAATTATTGTTAAGTTTGAATTATTTTTATGAACATCTAAAGAGTTGTTATCAAATAAAAATTTATCAACAACAATAAGTTTAAAGTTTGATTTTAAAAAATTATTAACAACATGTGAACCAATATATCCAGCACCTCCAGTAATTAAAATTTTTTTCATATCCAGTTTTCCTCTCCTGAAATTTTATAATTTATTTTTTTTGAGAATTTAAAATTTTTCCAAATACCCATATTATCAAGAATATATTTACAGTTTTTTAGATTTTTACTTATATTAATAACTTTATCTTTAAAATATTTATGATCAACACTAACAACGACACATTCAAAATCATTTAATTCATTTGGGAATTTTATCATTTTGAGATTTGTTATTTTCTTTATCTCTTGCTCGTTGTAATAAGGGTCAAATAATTTTACTTTTATTTTTTTCTTTAATAGATAATTTACAAATGGGACAGTTGGAGAAAGAATATCAACTTTAAGGTTTCCTTTATATGATAATCCAAGCACTGCTACAGATTTAAATTTTTTTTTTGCGATTGATCTTGCTATTTTAATATTTATTCCAGTGTCAGTTTTTATTGTTTCTCTTAATAAAGAAAGTTTTTTTTTATCTTTTATTTCTCTCAAAACGTACTGACTTGAAAGTGGAATGCAATATCCACCCGTACCAAAACCTGGTGTAAATGTTCCAATATTCCACTTAGTACCAACTAATTTTAAAACTTCTCTCATATTAAAATCTTTATATGCCTCTGAAAGTTGATTTGCTAATGCAATTTCCATATGCCTATATGCATTTTCTATACTTTTAACCATCTCAGAAATACCATAATTGGAGGCAATATGAAGCTTATTACAAACTATAGACAATATATTTTTGATTATTTTTCCATTTTTTAAATTTTTTCCTCCAATAACTCTGTCTAAATTTTCTATGGTTTTTGTATTAGCTACAAACCAATCCCTTCTAGGGGCCACGCCCAGTATATAATCAATGTTTTCCTCACCATATTTGCTTAAGAAAGGAATAATAAATTTATTTGTAAATTTTGGTGTTAGAGTAGACTCAATAATAATTATAGGTTTATATTTTTTTTTTATTATTTGACCCAAACTTTTAAGAACTTTAAATAAAATTGTAAAATAAGGTTTTCCATTTTTTTCTGTTGGTATGGCAATTAAATGAACTTTGAATTCATTTTCAAGAACTTCTTCAATTTTGTTTGTTGCACTTAAATTTTTTTTATTGACTAGATTTTTAATGTTTATGTTAAACCAATCTTTTAATTCAGGAATTGGTAGATGTCCTTTATTAATTTTATTTACTTTATCGAGATCTATATCGTAACCCTTACAAATCACACCTTTTTTTGCGAAATAAACCATAGAAGAAAGACCTATATAGCCAACGCCCCAAACTGCAATTTTACTTTTTTTTTTTAATAATTGATTTTTAATATTCATTTTTTATTTAATTTCTTTATATTTTTTTATTTCAAAGTCTAACATTTTATTTATGTTATCTTTCAAATTTATATCTTCATTCAAATAAGCTTGACTTTCACTAGAAAATCTATTCGTAAACTCTAAAGTTGCACTTAAGTCAGAAATTAATGTTTTTTTATCACATTTCTCAATAGCCTCTTTCATTAAATTAATATCAAATTCATTTCCAAAATAATTAAATATTTTTTTTATAGTTTCATATGGATTTTTTGTTAGGTCTTCAAATTTTACTAAACACTTATTTTCATAGTTGATAAAAAAATTGAAGAATTTTTTGTAATCATTTATTAGTTTTTTATGTTTGATGGAATTAAGTGATTTTCTATCTTCACCAAGGTAAGAGTTGAAGTTTGATAAAAATTTAACGTAGGATAAAATTGCATCTTCTGGGTTTCTTAATAAAAATAAAATTTTTTTATTTTTATTAATTTTAAATAAATCTATATCTGAAATTGGGTAGTGTGAAAAAATATAATTGGATCTTTTTAGCCTCGAGGTATAGTTTTTGTAATCCGAATAAATTAAGGCAGAATCATAATTTTCCGTTATTAAAGAAAATAAATTTAATTCTAATTGTTTGTCAATATTGAAGGTAAATTCATCTAAAGCACTTATGTATTTTCCTTTGCCGTTACCTAGTTTATAAAAAAGTTCAAAATATGAATTAATAAGCATTTTTAAATATGTTGTTCCTGATCTTGGAAACGTTAAAATTAAATTAGACTTTTCTAAATCCGACTCCAAATTTTTAAATAAATTATATTTAAACTTAAAGTCCTTCCTAGAATATTCTTTATGAATTAGGTAAAAAATAATTTTTGACCAGAAAGAATTCAATCCTTTATTAGAGAAATATTTCGGATAGAAATTAATATTAGTTATTTTATTTAGATATTTTAGTTTTAATCTTAAATCTGTGTTTCTATATTTATTGACTAAATTTTTTATTTTTTGCATATTCAGAGTTTGAGTATAATTATATAAAAATTTATAGTTAATATAACCTTCTAATTTAATAACTTTTTTTACTTACATAAACAATGTAAAATAAGATTTAATAAACATATGAATAAAGTTTTTCTGAAAGATTTAAATGAATAAAATATTCAATTATTTAATTTATAAATTATCAAATATATTAAAACATAATCGAGCGTTAATTGGTAATTCATATTTAAAAACAGCTAGATTAAATTATCATCAAATATCTAATTTAAGATCAACCGAGTATAAAGTTTTTTCTCAATATGGAGAGGATGGTATTATAGACTTTATATTATATATGATTGGAATAAAAAATGAGATTTCATTCATTGAAATTGGAGTACAAAGTTATGAAGAAGCAAATACAAGATTTCTAGCTGAGACAAAAAAATCCAGAGGATTATTAATTGACTTAGATGATCAAATTAATTTTGTTAAACAAAGGAATTTTTATTGGCAAAATGATATGTATGTTGCAAACACTGAAGTAACATCTGAAAATATTAATTCAATTTTGGAAAAATTTAATTTTATTAATTCATTTGACTTTTTATCTCTAGATATTGATGGGTTAGATTATTGGGTTTTAAAAGAAATTGATATTAGCAAATCAAAGTTAGTTGTTGCTGAATATAATCCAATTTTTGGTTATGAAAAGAGTCTTACTATTCCAAATATAAAAAATTTTAGACGAGATAATAATCATAAGTCTTATTTTGGCATGTCAATTAAGGCATTAATTAATTTGATGAAAGAAAAGGGTTTTATTTTTTTAGGTACAAATTCTGCATGTTGTAATGCTTTTTTTGTAAATTTTTATTATGAGGATATCTTTTTAAAACTTCAAAATTTATCAATGGATAAAAATGTAAATTTTTATTTTAGAGAAAATAAATTTAACAATATAGAAGGAAATAAAATTGAAAATATTTTAAAGAGAATTAAAAATAAAATAATTTATGATATTGAGGAAAAAAAAAAGTTAACAATAGAGGATATTTTCTTTAAAAATTAAATTTTTTTTAAATTTGAAAAAAAAAGTTTTGAAAAGTATTTTATTTTTGAGGCCAATAATCCTGCAATCGTATGTTTATTTATACCATTCGAATTTATTAGTTGTTTATCAATAAATAACCCTCCATATTTGTTATTAATATTTTCATTAAATCTTACATGTTCGCAGTTTAGACCTTCATCACTATTATACTTAAATTCAATTATTCTATTTATTTTGTATATGGCCAAACCACCAAATGCTGAACTAACTTTAATATATCTTTCATTTTTATTTTTAGTAATAAAAAAAAATTTAAATAAATTTTCTTTAAAATTTTCTTTTAAATTTTTAAACTTTTTTGAGTTAAAATCGTCTATAATTTTTTTAACAAAATTTTTATCTATTAAATTAGGTATCCTTAAAGCATATATGTCATAGTAAAAAAATTTTTGATTTGCAAAAATAGCAGACCAGTCTATTTTTGTATTAAGAGAGTTGTAAATTTTTGTATAGTTTATTTTGTTATTAACTCCGTCTGCGTCCATTATAAACATATAGTCAAAATTTTTTAGAATGTTGTTTTTGTTAATATATTTTAGATATTCATTTCTACAAATTTCTAAGCTTTTTATTCTATTAATATTTCTATCTATATCTAAATTAATTAATTTTCCTTTTTTAAATTTTAAATAATTATTTAATATTTCAGGTGTTTTATCAGAAGAATTAGACTCTATAAAAATTATGAAGTAGTCTTTAAATTCAAATATGAGTTGATCTATTATTTTAAAAAATTGTTTTAAATGTTTTGACTCATTTTTAACTGTAACACATATAATAATTTTTTTGTTTTTCATTACAGAGTAATAATTATGAATAATTCATGAAATTAAGTGTTGATTTTATATAATTTGAAACATATTTCATTATTTGATTTCTATTTGAGATACATATTATATTAAATATAAGGCTATTTAATATTTTAAATTATAATTTAACAAATTTTTTATGAAAAGTATTTATTCTAAAATAAGGAAATGTCGGATTTGTGATGATAAAAATTTAATACCTATAAATAAATTGGGTGTTTTTTCGTTAACTGGAACTTTTTTAAAAAAAATTAATAGCAAGACATATGATACACCTGTTGACATTGTATTCTCAAAAAAATCTAAATTATTACAATTAAACCATAATTATAATCAAAAGAAATTATTTGGAGATAATTATGGTTACAGATCGGGTCTAAATAAATCAATGCAGAATCATCTGAAATTAAAATCAAAAATTATACTTAAGAAATATTCTCTTAAAAAGGGGGACAAAATTATGGATATTGGAAGTAATGATGGAACATTTTTAAATTATTTCCCAAAATCTCTAATAAAATATGGAGTAGATCCTACAGCCCACAAGTTTAAAAAATATTATAAAAAAAATACAAAGGTGATACCAAAAATTTTTAAAAAAAATATTCTAAAAAAATCTCAGATAAAATTTAAATTTATATCTGCAATTGCAATGTTCTATGATTTATCAAATCCAAAGTTATTTATTCAGACTGTTAAAAATTACTTGCATAAAGATGGTATATTTCATGTGGAAATAGCATATTTGCCAGATATTTTAAAAAAAAATTCTTTTGATACATTCTGCCAAGAACATTTAACTTATTTTAGTTTTACATCTTTTAAATACTTAATTGATCAAACTTCTTTTAAAATAGTTGATTTTGATAAGAATTCTATAAATGGAGGAAGTATAAATTTTGACCTAGCTTTTAAAACTTCAAAAATTAAAACCAAAGTATTAAAAATAAAAAAAATATTACATTTAGAGAAAAAATTGAAATTAGAAAAAGTTACAACTTATAAAAATTATTTTAGTAAAATTAAAAATAATTCAAAAAAGATAAATAGCTTAATTTCAAAACTTAATAAAAAAAATAAAAAGGTATATGGATTTGGCGCTTCTACAAAAGGCAATGTAATTCTGCAACTATGTAAATTAAATTATAATAATATCAAAGCCATTTATGATGTTAATGAATTTAAATTTAAAAAATATACCCCAGGTTCGAAAATTTTGATTAAAAATGAAAATGAAATATTTAAAGACAGGCCAGACTATCTTTTTATATTAATTTGGCATTTTTCAAAAACTCTAAAGCAAAAAATAAAAAAATTTAAAAATCTAAAAATGATTTATATATGGCCATTTCCAAAATTAAAACTGAGAAAATACTAGGATATCAGAATTGTTAAAATTTGATTTTTTAGTATTGGGAGCAAATGGTCAAGATGGCTTTTTTACAACAAGATTTTTACTTAAAAATAATTATAATGTTCTAGCAATTGCAAGGAATGATGTATCTAATTTAAATAATTTAAAAAAAAAATTTAATAAAACTTTAAGAATTTTAAAAATAAAAAACTACAATAAAAAATCGTTTACAAGATATCTTTTAAATATTTCATTCAAAAAAAGTTTTTTTTTTGCAGGTTACAGCAAAATACCAACAAATAGAAAAGAGAAAAAACTTTGTTATGAGGGTAATTTTTTAATAATTAAAAATTTTTTAGAATTTTTATCTGAGAATAAAATAAATACGAAATTACTTTACATCACATCATCAGAATTATTTGGGTCAATTCAAAAATATAAAAAAAAAGAAAATTCAATCGTAAAACCTTCAAATTACTATGGTTATTGTAAATCTTTAGCTTTTAAAATTATAAAAAAATATCGAATTGAAAAATCAATATTTATATCTACCGTTATTGCCTACAATCATGATTCATTTCTTTCCCCGAATTCACATATAATAAAGACATTTTTAAAAAGATTTCAAAATAGCAAACATGGAAAAGTAAATATTTTTTACCCCAATGAGTTTAGAAATTTCTCTCATGTTTATGACTTTATTCCTATTTTTAAAAAAATATTAGATAGATCAAAATATGATGATTTTATTTTAGCAAATGATTTAAATATAAAAGTAATAGATCTTGCCAATAAAATTAATAAAATTTTATACAATAATTCTTTTGATTTAATTTTAAATAATGAAAAAGAAATTAAATTTTCAAGAAAAGCAAATAATTCAAAAATAATTAATAAATTTAATTATAAACCTAAATTTTCTATTGAAAAAATTATTATTAGATTTAACTCTTATTTAAAAAATAAATGGTTTTAAAACAATGAAAATTAAAAAGTTATTAGAAACTCACATTAAAAAAAAACAAACGCTTCTCGGCGTAGGCCCTATGAGCAAGAATTGTGTCGACGCATCAATAGAAATTTCTGATAATTATAATATTCCTTTAATGTTGATTGCAAGTCGAAGGCAAGTTGACTCAAAAGAACACAAAGGAGGTTATGTTGAAAATTGGAATACCGAAACTTTTAGTAAGTATGTAAAAAAAAAAACAAAGAGGAATAAAATTATTTTGTGTAGAGATCATGGAGGTCCATGGCAAAATAATATCGAATTAAATCGAAATTTGACTCTGAGAAAAGCCATGACATCTTGTAAGCTTTCTTATATGAAAGATATAGATAATGATTTTAAAATAATTCACATTGATCCGTCTATTTCCCCACAAAAGAATAAAGCTGTTTCAAAAAAAAATATTTTGTCACGAGCATTTGAATTGATGGAATTTTGCCATGATTACGCACGAAAGAAGGGCAAAAAAATTTTAATAGAGGTTGGAACCGAAGAACAGAGTGGATCAACGAATAGCTTTGAGGAAATTGAAGATTTTCTTAATCAAATTTCTAAATTTTGTGAAAAAATAAAAATAGATAAGCCAAGTTTTGTTGTAATACAGTCGGGAACAAAAGTTTTAGAAACAGAAAATATAGGATCTTTTGAGAGTCCAATTAGAATAAAGAAAGAAATTCCTCCTGAAATTCAAATTTTTAAAGCATTAGAATTATGCGAAAAGTATGGAGTTTGGATGAAAGAACATAACGCAGATTATTTATCAGATGAGTCTTTAAAATGGCACCCTCGTATTGGTATTCATGCAGTTAATGTGGCACCAGAATTTGGCGTTTACGAGTCTAGAGCTTTAATAGATATAATGAGAAAATATAAATTAAAAAAAGAATTGAATCAGTTTTTAGAGCTTTCTCTAAAATCAAATAAGTGGAAAAAATGGATGAAACCTAACAGTCGGTCTTCAGATGAAGAAAAAGCTATAATTTGTGGGCACTATGTTTTTTCATTGCCCTCTGTTATTGAAATTAAAAAAAGAATTGATCATTCTTTGAAAAAAAAGAAACTAGATTTAAATTTACAATTGAAAAATATTATTAAAACAAGAATAAAAAGATATTTAACAAATTTTAGGATGATTAATAGTGAATAAAAAAGTTGCAACAATTATTTTAAATAGAAATCTACCGAAGATTGCTGATAATTTGTTTAATAAATTAAAAAAAAAAAATAATAAAATTTCAGATTTTTTTATTTTAGAAGCAGGATCTTTAAAAAAAAATTTGTCAAAAAATTTTACATGGCATGCTAATTGGAAATCAGCAAAATTACACGGTCTTCGTTTTGCAAGAGGCATGAACTATGCTTTAAGCAACTTGTATAAGCAGAATAAATTCAATAAATATGATGCTTTTTTTTTAATTACGAATGATACAATTTTTAAAAATTATCAGATTATTGAAAAATTATATAAAATTTTATTTTCAGAAAAAAGATTAGCTATTTTATCTCCATGTTCTAAGAATTGGGGAGAATACAAATTGTTGGAGAAAGACAAAATTAAGTTTTTTTGGTATATTCATAATAACGCCTTAATGATAAAAAAAGATTTTATTGTTGAAGTTTTAAATCTAAAATCTCCTGGATATAGAAACTTTTTGTTTGATGGAAACAATTTTAGAGGCTATGGTTTGGAAAGTGAGCTTATAGCAAAAGCTTATTCTAATAATTGGTGTGCAGCAATTACATCTAAAGTTTTAAGCGATGAAAATGAGAGTTATCTTATAAATAATTATGAAGAAATTAAAACAGAATCGTATGACAAAAATTTAAAACTTTATCTTGAAGAGGGGAAAAAATGGATGAAAAATAAATATGGTTTTTCAAATAAATGGGCTTTTCAATTATATGTTAAAACATTTTATGATAAATTCTTTGAAAGTAATCCTGAATATATAAAATATAAATTATAATGAATAAATTAATTAAAAAACCGTGGGGAAATGAAGAAATTATAGAAATTAATAAAAAATTTATGTTTAAAAAGCTATTTATGAGGAAAAATCATCAATGCAGCCTTCAATACCATAGGGTTAAAAAAGAGTCAGTTTTTGTAATTAAGGGTAAATTAAAAGTAATAATAAAAAAAAATAAAAAAACTATTAATAAAATTTTAACCAAAGGTGAAAATATACTCATTAAACCCAAAACCATTCATAGAATGAGAGCAATAACTGATTGTATTTATTTAGAGGCAAGCACTCCAGAAATAAATGATGTGGTTAGAATTGAGGATGATTATAAAAGATCATAATGAAAGTTCGTGTAATTATTCCCACAGCTGGTTTGGGTAAGCGTTTAGGTAACCTAACAAAGAATTTAAACAAATCTCTTATTACAGTAGCTGAAAAGCCTGCTATTTCTCATATTATAGACTCATTTCCCATCGACACAGAGTTTGTCATACCAATTGGTTTTGATGCTCTAAAAGTAAGAGAGTATCTAAAAATAGCTTATCCTAAAAAAAAATTTTTTTTTGTTAAAATAAAAAAATATTCCGGGAAAGGTTCGGGCCTAGGTTTGACCATGCTCAAGTGTAAGAAATATTTGGAGAGACCATTTATTTTTGTTTCCTGTGATACAATTTTTTTTGGAAAATTACCATCTTTGAAAAACAATTGGGTTGGATTTAATAATTCTAAAATTTCGAGTTCATATAGAAAAATAGAAATAAAAAACAAAAAAGTTTTAAATTTTATAGAAAAAAAAAATAATATAAAAAAATCTACGAAAAATTACATTGGTTTAGCAGGCATAAAAGATTTTAAAGAATTTTGGAAAGAAATGGAAAAGGGTAAAAATAAATCTATCCGAGAAGGAGAAGTGTACGGACTTAAAAAATTAATTAAAAATCAAATAAAAGCTTTTAAATTTAGTTGGTTTGATACTGGAAATATTTATCAGCTTAAAAAAGCAAAAGAAAAATTAAATAAAAACAATTTTAATATATTAGAAAAGAACGATGAGTCTATTTTTTTTACAAATGACAAACATGTAATTAAATTTTCTAATGATAAAAAATTTATTCAAAAAAGAGTTGTAAGACAATTATTTTTAAAAAATTATACGCCAAAAATAATTAAATTTTCAAAACATTTTTATAAATATAAAAAACAAAATGGAGTAATATTTTCCAAGATACTAACAAAAAAATCTTTTAATCAATTACTATCATTTTTAATGATTTTTTGGAAAACTAAAAAAGTAAATAAAAAAAATTTTCAATTAAATTGTTTAAAATTCTACAAGGATAAATCTTTAAAAAGAGTTAAAATGTTTAAATCATTATATGGTCAATTTGATAGGATAGAAAAAATAAATGGGATTAAAGTTAATTATGTTGATAGAATAATGAAAGAAATAAACTGGCAAAAACTATCTACAGGTAAACCTGTAAATTTCCATGGGGATTTGCATTTTGAAAATATCCTAAAAACTAAAAAAAAATTTTTATTACTTGACTGGAGGCAAAGTTTTGAAACTTATTTAGACAAAGGTGATTTGTATTATGATTTAGCTAAAATATTCCATGGGATAATTGTTTCCCACCAAAAGGTAATAGATAATAAATATAATTTCATACAAAAAGGAAATAGTACAAAAATAACCATAAAATTATCAAAGAAATATAAAAATATAGCTAAAATCTTTATTAAATGGATTGAAAAAAATAAATTTGATCTACACAAAGTGACAACTCTTACAGCCTTAATTTATTTAAATATAGCTCCTTTACACCATTATCCATACTCAATATTTTTATTTAAATTAGGTAAACTCATGTTGACAGATGAACAGTTTGTAAAAAAAATGATAAATTAGAAAAATATAATTTTTTTATGAAAGACAATAGGTTAAATAAATTTATAAAATTTAGATCTGATATAGATTTTTTTAAAATAATAAAAATTAATATTTAATTAATACTATATAGAATAATGGAAACAATTAAAAAAATACTTAATCTAACTGATAAAAAAGATTTAAAACTTTTCACGATTTTAATTTTTTTATCTATAATAACAATTTTGCTTGAAACATTGAGTATAGGTTTGGTTGTACCTCTTGTCAGTATAATAATAGAGCCCGATTTTCTTCAAAAATATAAAAATTTAGAAGAATTTAAATTTATACCCAATTTATTTTTTGAGATGGACAAAGAAAAACTTTTAATATTAATTTTATCATGTTTTGCAGGAATTTTTGTAATAAAAAATATTTATATAATTTTTTATCAATACATAATTGGTGATTTTACAAATAAGGTAAAAGCTAAATTAACTTCTAAACTTTTAGATAAATATTTATGCCAAAATTATATTTTTCATATTTCTAGAAAATACTCAAATTTTGTGGCGAATCTTACAACAGAAACAACTTTTTTAGCTAATGGTATTTTGCTACCAATTATTAATCTATTTACAGAAATATTATTACTTCTTGTGATTATTTTATTAATTGTATATTTAAAATTGGTAAAAGTAATTATTATTTTTTCAATTTTTTCTTTAATAGGTATCTTAATATTAAAATTTACCAAAAAGTACTTTGGTAGCTGGGGAAAAAAAAGGGAGGAAGAAGAGAAAAAAAGGATACAAAGCTTAAACAAATTACTTTCTGGTATAAGAGAAATAATTTTAATTGGTAAAAAAAAATATTTATTGAATAGGTTTAATGACTCAGAGGCTATTATTGCAAAATATCTTCGTAATCAATATTTTTTATTAGGTGTTCCAAAACATATATTTGAAATTATGGGTATTTTTGGTTTACTTTTATCAATCGTATATTTAAATAAAATAGGAACCTCAACATTTCAAATTTTGACTGCTGCTAGTTTTTTTATTGCAGCATCATATAGAATTATTCCGTCATTAAATAAAATTGTAAATTCTTATTTAACATTAAAATACAATATTCCTATAATTGATATTCTAACCAAAGAATTATCTCTTAAAAACGAAATAATTTTTAATGAAAATGAGATTAAAATGAGTGAAAAAGTAGAACTAAAAAATATTTCATTTAAATATCCAAATACAGATGTTGATATATTTGATAATGTGAATTTTTCAATTAACAAAGGTTCAGTCATTGGAATAGTAGGTGAAACAGGGTGTGGTAAAAGTACTTTGATTGACATTATTTCTGGTTTATTAAATCCAACAAGTGGAAAGATTTATATTGATAAAAAAGAGTTAAACTCCTCAGAATTGATTAGAAATTGGCAAAACAATCTTAGCTACGTATCTCAAAATACTTATTTAATGGATGATACTATAAAAAATAATATAGCCTTTGGAATTGATCCTAAGGAAATTAACATGGATAAATTAAATGATGCAATTAAAAACTCTGAATTAAAAAATTTTGTAAATAGTTTGCCCAATAAAATAGATACAGAAGTTGGAGAGAGAGGAGTAGCTTTGTCAGGAGGACAAATTCAGCGAATAGGAATTGCAAGGACTTTATACAAAAATTCTGAATTTATAATATTTGATGAAATTACAAGTGCATTAGATAAAGAGACAGCACTAAAGATTGTTAAGAATTTATTTATTTTTAACAAAAATAAAACAATAATTTTTGTTACACATGATAATTCATTATTAGAATTTTGTCACAAGGTCTACAAAATAAAAGAAAAAAAAATTTATAAAATAAATTAATTAAGAAGATATTATTAAAATAATTAATTTAATTTTTTTCAACTTTAAATAATTTTTTAATAATATATAGATCATTAAAATAATTACCTTAAAAAATGAAAACAAAAATACGTGATAAAGATATTTTTAATTCTTCAGATAATCTTGAGGATCTCGTAAAAATACCCAACTTTCCAGTTTTTATGGGAACTGTAGACCATTCTTATAAGGAAGATATTTTTGAAGATATGATTTGGCAAATCGGAAAAGATACAGGTATGATACAATTAAAAAAATTAATTCCTTTAGAAGTTCTTTATAAATTAAATCATAGTTCAGGTGAAGTAGGAAAATTATGGGATCTACATCATGAAAAATTTGCAAAATTCATATCTAAGTTTAGTCCAAATAAAGTATTTGAAATTGGTGGAGCACATGGAATTTTAGCAAAAAAATATGAAGCAATAGATGCAAAAATTGATTGGACAATTATTGAACCCAATCCAATACCAGTTAAAGACTCAAAAGCAAAGTTTATAAAAAATTTTTTTGATGAAAATTTTGATTACAATTATAAAAATACAACAATAATACATTCTCATACTCTCGAGCATGTTTATGATCCTAATATTTTTCTTAAAACTATTAACAAAATACTAAGTAAAGATGAGTTTCACATTTTTTCAGTTCCAAATATGAATGAAATGATAAAAAGAAAATATACGAATGCGTTAAATTTTGAGCACACATATTTTTTAACAGAGCAATTTTTAGATGACTATTTAGAAAATAATAATTTTGATATTATTGATAAAGAATATTTTTTAGATGATCATAGTATTTTTATTTGTACAAAAAAAAAAGAAAATTTTGCTAATAGTCAAATATTAAAAAAAAACTACTATAGTGAAAATAAAAAAAAATTTCTAGAATTTCAAAAATATTATAAAAATTTAATTAATGATATTAATAAAAAAATTAATGAAGAAAAAGAAAATATTTATTTATTTGGAGCCCATATTTTTTCTCAATATTTAATTACCCTTGGTTTAAATCAAAAAAAAATTAAATACATTTTAGATAACGATGTTAAGAAACAAAAAAAAAGATTGTACGGTTCAAATCTAATTGTTGAAGATCCGTCAATATTAAATAAAGAAAGTTGTCCATTAGTAATTTTGAGAGCAGGTGTTTATACTGACGAGATTAAAAAACAAATTTCCGATGAAATTAACAAAAATTGTAGATATATATAAATATTCTAATGAGCATATCAGTTTTTGCTAATATTAAGGTTGATGATATTATTCGATTTGAAAGATTAAAATTATCTTTTGAATCGTTCAAAGATTACAATTTTGAAAATTGGGTTATAAATATTAGAGGTTTATATAGAGTAAAAGTTAGCGAATATTTAAAAAAAAATTTGCTGAGGGAAAAATTAGAAATTTCAACTCAAGAAAATACCGATAATTGGTTTTTAGATACCCAGAAACTTTTTCCAAAAATCAAGGGGGATTTTATATTTTTATGGAACGAAGATCATATAAACATAACAGATCAGAATAATTTTAATAATATAATTCAAGATATTATAGATAATAAAGTTGATCAATTTAGATATACTTGGTTTCATGATGGGTTAGATGTGAAATCAGCACAGTTAGCAGGTTTTTCAATCGGCGACAGAATTTTATTTGATAATTACACATTTAAAAAACATGCAAAAAGAATTAAATTATGTAAAAAATTAGACTTAAAATCAGACATATTTATTGTTTCAATGACTTCAATATTTAAAAAAACTTTATTTAAAAAAATATTGTTCACTGATGATCCATTAATTAAAAGATGGAACAAAAATACACCTTTTGACTTCGAAAAATGTTCTTATGATATTCATTGGTTACCTTTTAAACTAGCGTATCCAAAAAAAGAGTTTTTTGCTTCTATAGATGACAATCATGGTCAAAAAAAATACTCTTTAATAGAAAGAGGTTTAATAGATAAAAATTTAGGAGATAAAAAAATAAAAAAATTAAAAAGTAGAAATATTACTTTTAAAAATTTATTATTCTACCCATTTAGAATTTTAAAAATTTTTTTGAGAGAATTAATTAATTATATGTATGCAAGAATAATCTATTTAGGTAAAAAAAATGATTAATAAACCAGAAGTTTTTATTTTAGATGTAGACGGAGTTTTAACAACTGGAACCTTTTTTTATGACAAAAATGGAAAAATTCTAAAAGAGTTTGGACCTGATGATCATGATGCATTAAATATTTTAAAAAAATATTTAAGTATTTTATTTATTTCAGCAGATAAAAAAGGTTTTAGTATATCACAAAAAAGAATTCAAAAAGATATGGGTTATAAATTATATTATGTCTCTTCACAAAATAGATATGACTGGATTAAAAAAAAATTTCCTAAAAAGAATGTTATTTATATGGGAGATGGAGTTTTTGATCAATACATAGTAAAAAAATTTTTTTATTCTATCGCACCCTCAAATTCATATTTTAAGACAAAAAAGAATTCAAAATTTGTGACCAAAAGCAAATCGGGTGAGAGAGCTGTGGCTGAGGCATGTGAGCATATTCTTAAAAAGTTTTTCCACAAAACAATTATTTAAATATTTAAATTATAAAATAAATTATCAAATTCTTATATTTTTTCTCGCGTAAAATAATATAAAAAAATAAAAGAATAAGATTGTAAGTAAAATTATAAAATAATTTAAATTAATTAATAAAAAAACAGTTATTATAAATTGAAAAAAAGCCAATATAAAAATTGTATTTTTATATCCGAAAGTTAGCAACATCTTGTGATGAATATGTTCTCTATCTGCTTTGAATGGGCTTTTCTTTTTTATTGCTCTTAGAGCGAAGAGTCTCAGCATATCGAAACCAGGCAGAATCATTAAAAGAAAAATTGTATCTGCAAACATTATCAAATTTAAATTATAAGATGCAATAAATATTGATCCAAATAAAAATGAAACTAGATAGCACCCTCCATCTCCTAAGAATGACTTATTTTTAAAATTTAAAAATCCAAAAGTTAAAATAGGAATTAATAAAAACAGAAAGAGCTTAAAAAATATGTTGTTAATTAAAAAGAATAAAATTAAGCATATATAGTAGCTTGCACTCTGTAAATTAATTCCATCATACATGTTGGTTGCATTTGTAAATAATAAAAGACATAAAATAGTAAAAGGTAAGGAAAACGAGTGTAAAAAAAATTCATTATTATAAAAGGACAATTTAATGGATTTTAACAAAAATATATCGTTAGAATAAACAAGCATAAAATATAACAAACTTAGAATTAAAAGTTTTTTATTTGGATTTAGGTTTTTTTTGTCATCATAAAAACCTAATAAAAAAAAAGCTGATAGCAATATGATGTAAGAATAAAAACTCTGATTATTTGAAAATAATTTTTTTAAGAAAAAATAATCAATAAAATTTAAGTATATTAAAAAAATCAAAACATTAAATAGAAATATTAGACCACCTGAAATTAAAACATTATCTTTATGAAATTTTCTAGTATCATCTGGCATATCATAAGGCACACCAAACAAATTTAGTTTTTTATGAAACTTAATTAAAATTAGATTTATCATAATTATTGTTGAATATAATAAAATCATTTATTTTAAAAAATTGATATTTTTGAATCTATTATTTAAAAATAAAAATACTATTGGCAATATAGCAATATTTCCAAATGAACTACTAAAAAAATTTCCACTAGGTAATATTGGCCAAAAGTTTATTAACATACATGTTAATAGTGCAATTTCGAATTCACAAAGTAAAAATTGATTTTTAAAATATTTTTTATAAAAATGTTTAAGTGAATATATACATATTTTAAAAAATAAAAAAAATAAGAAAACAAATCCTATTAATCCAGTTTCAGCGAGTAATTGTAAATACATATTATGAGGATGTGTAGAACATCCGTATGGTTTTACTAAAAATTTTTCTTCACCACACTTTTTTCTAAACATATTTGCACCTTGTCCAAATATCTTGTTATCTTTAAAGAGGTTTATTGCAGTTTGAAAATGATTTCCATGCCCTTCTGTAAACATTAGAAAATTTTTACTAGAAGATAAGTCTCTAATTGTCATTTCCATTCTATGATTTATTTTTTCACTATATTGAATAGACCCTAAAAAAACGGATGCAATAATAATTAAAATTGAAAATTTAAATTTAATACCTATTGAATTAGTTAAAATAAAATAAAATATAATTGAAATGATGTTTAGTGCTAAAGCAGTTCTCTCTCCAGAAATAAGTGCGGTTATGAAAGATAGAATAATTATAAATATAATATATTTTTTATCGATTTTTATTTTTGAAATAAGTAATAATGCTATAAGCAAAAATGTTAATCTTGCAATAAAACTACCAAGAATTAATTCATCTCCAAAAAATCCAGAAATTCTATTATTTTCAATTTCTGCAGCTGAATATCCAATTAAATTTGTACCTAAAAAAAATTGAATTAAGGCGTCAAAAATTACAATAAAATAGAGAATGAGTAAAATTTTAGTAAAATTCTTTAAAAAATTAGATTTATTTTTAATAACCAAAATAAACCCAAATAAAAATAAAATATATTTTACAAAAAGAACTGAACTTTTTAATGAAAAAAACAAGTATTCTGAAAACAAAGAACGCAAACTTACATAAATCCAAAATAAAAGAAATAGAATTACAAATTGGTTCCTAAATAAAATTTTAAAGTTAATACTTTTAATGTTTATCAAACCATAAAAACCAACCAATCCTATAACTAAATTTGATAAAAACGGACTAAAAATTAGAAATATTGGATATAGGTAGATCGCAAACGATGTTAAATTTAATTGAAATTGCTTATTTAATATAGACATTTGTGAATTATATATTCATATACTAAAAAAATTTAATGAATACAAAATTTATCGTTGCAGCTTTTTTTCCAATTTATCCAATTACATTTGGCTCCTCTGTAGTGATTAGTAGTTTTTTTGAAAATATTCCTTTTAGAAACAAAGTCTTATATCAAATATCCCCCCAAAAAAAAATTAAAAATAAATTTCTTCAAAACACTTATTGTTTTAATGAAAACAAGTTTATTAAATTTTTTTTTGTTTTAAAATTAATAAAAAATATTTTAGTTGATATTAGTAAAACAAAAGAAAAAAAAGTATTAGTCATAGAAGGAGCAAGCTGGATAGGATATTCATTCATTTTAGTTTTTTTAGTAAAAGTTTTATTTTCAAATGTAAAAGTATACTACAAAGGACATAGCATAGAATATGAGATCAGAAAAAAAAATAACAATTTTTTTATTTCTAGCATAAGTTTTTTTTTAGAGAAATTTGTTTATAATCTTTCTGACATTTCAAGTTCTGTATCTAATTTAGAAAAAAATAAAATTAGAAAATTGTATAAAGTTAAAACTAAAATTTTTCCAAACATTGTAAATTTGAAAAAAAAAAATAAAAAATTAAGTAAAAAAAATTATATTCTTTATTCTGGCTCATATGAATATTTGCCAAATAAATATGCCATAGATAGATTGGTAAACAATATCATGCCAATAATAAAAAAAAAAATTCCAAAAATACAGCTGGTTATTACTGGAAGTAAAAAATTGCCCTATAAATTTAAATGGTTAAAAAATATGGGATTAATCAAAAAAAATAATTATTTTAAAATACTTAATCAAGCAAATTGTGTTGTGGTGCCAACCAAAGAAGGTTATGGCACACGAGTGAAAATTATAGAAGCTTTATGTTTAGGTGTAGTCGTAATCTCATCTAAAATTGGAATCGAGGGTATAAAAATAAAAAAGGGTTTTCCTCCTCCTTTTATATGTTCTAGTAACAATGATTTTATAAATAAAATTTTAAAAGTATTTAAGAATAATAAATTTCATTTAAAAGCCTTCAATAATAGGAATTTTTTTTTTACAACTTATAATGCCAAAATTAATACAATTAATTTTATTAAAAAATATTTATGAATTTAGTAACTGATATATTGCGAAATTTGATTATATATTTATCTTTTCCTAATAATTTAAAAAAAGAAAAGTTGTCTAATCTTCAAATTAAAATTATTGATGAAATAAATGCTAGGCTTAAAAATTTATCTAATAATTTAGATAATTCTGAAAATAATCATAAATTAAATACTCATAAAATTTTTAGTGAATCAGTTTATTATTTAATTAAAAAAAAAAAATTAAACAATTTTTTGAGAAAGGGTTTTATTCAAAAAATGTTTTTTGTTCACAATAGATTTTATAATCTAAAATTTTTAAAAAAAATTTTAGATACTAAATCGAATTTTTGGATAAATTTATTAGAAGAAAGTAATGTCGGAAATCCAGTCCCTTTTTTTTCCTATAGAAAATCAAGCGGCAATAGAATAAGGCACGTTTTTTTAATAAAAGAAATTTTTGATTATGCCAAAATTCAAAACGTAGATGCCGTAATTGAAATAGGTGGTGGTTATGGATGTATGGCTAAGATATTAAATGAAATCGATAAAAATGTAAATTATACTATATTTGATCTTCCAGAAGTAAATCTTCTTCAGTATTATTACTTAAAATCAAACGGTATATCTTTTGCAATTGACAACATTGAAGAAGAAAAAATAGTCACTTCAAGACTAGATTTATTATATGATAAAGTAGGTCTTTTAAGAAGTAAAAATAAAAAAATATTGATCATAGCTAATTGGTCTTTATCTGAAATGCCATTAGTATTAAGAAAAAAATTAGAGTTTCTATTTAAAAATTGTAATTATGGAATAATTTCTTATCAATCACAGTTTGAGGATATTTGTAATATTAAATATTTTGAAAATTTCAGTAAAAAACTAAGTAAAAATTTTTTAATTGAAACAAATCTTTTAGAAGAAATGAATAGCAAGTTTGATAAAATCAAGCATTTTGTTTTTTTAATGAAAAAAAATGAATATTAAAATTAATAGAAATTTAATATTTTCTTTATTATTTATATATTTATTATTGGCAATAAATTCAGTTCCATACCTTTACCATTTTACATCATTGGAAAATTCAATTAAGATTATAATTGGATATAGTCCATTTTTGACTGTAATAATTTGTATTATTTTCATTTATTTAAATAGATTAAAAATTCAAATTAATTCAATAAATATTTTTTTATTATTATATATTTCTTACTGCTTATTTCAGTTTCCGTCTTTAATTTTATCTGATGAAACTATTTTTTATCATGGTTTTTATTGGATTGTTGCAACAATTTCATTACCAATTTACCTGATTTTTATTAGTACTTTTAAAAATCAAATTATTTATAAATTGTTTAATATAATGATTGGAATAATGTTTGCTTTAACATTATTTTTCACTTTTAATTTGTTTAGTGATTTATTTATGTCACCAAATGTATCATTTAGTTTTTACGGCGCAGCTGCTTTAGATCCAAATAATACTATATTAAATTCACATGTTCCTAGAAGTAGTGGTATGTCAAGATTTTCGGTAATTTTTTTTATTTTGTTTCACCAAATTTCTATTAATAATGAATTAAAAAGCAATATACTAAAAAAATTTTGTTTTATAATTTCAATATTTTTTTTATTTTGCTGTTTTCATTTTCAAAGTAGATTGACGATACTTTTTGTAGTAATGTATGGAGTATTTAATTTAATACCTTTTATACATTCAGATAATTTTCTAAATAGATCTAAAAAAATTATAGCAATGTTCCTTGTTGCAATTTTTATTCATATATCATTTCCAATAATTCAGGCTAAAATTAAGTTTGATTATCTTGGAATAAAAAAAATAGACCATTTAATTCATCCATATTTAGTTCCAGTAGTAAATATGGTGATCAATGATCCAGATCAGAAAAAAAAGTTAATTGAAGATAATGTTAAAAACGTAAATGACGAAATAATAAGCTATATAAAAAAAACAGCTTCAGGCAGAATGTTAGATAATGTGAATAATTCTGGCAGGATTGATTTATGGAAAAGAGCTATTAAACAAATAAAAACAAGTGTTTTTTTTGGTAAAGGAGGGCCACTATCTGACAGAATTTATATATATGAAAATGTCTCAAATTTATATTTATATTCATTTCTTTGTGGTGGGATTATTTCATTTATATTAATTAGTTTTTTAAGTTTTTCATTAATAGTAAAAGGAATTGCTGATACTTTTTATAATTTAGAATTCAAAAAAAAAGGTAATTTTTATAAAAAGCTTTCAATATATTTAATTGCTTACTTTATTTTTAGATCATTGACTGAAAATAGTTTTGGAATTTTTAGTGTAGATTACTTTGTTTTTTTTATAAGTGTTTTTATATTGTTATATAATCAAAAAAAGTAGGGAATTTTTTTTGAATTAAAATCTATCTTAATAAATGATTTTTTGAATTTGGTGACTTTTTGATTATAATTTTTATTAACTAAAATTTTAACATTGTTATTAATGCAATCAAACGTAAAAAACGTGTATAAACTTTCACCTGAAATAATTGAATACTTCGTTTTAGATAATAATTTATTTATTTTACCTTGATTTATTTTACCATGATTTTTTATACCACGGACATTAAGAACATCTCCTACAACATGCACCTTAAGTTTTTTATTAAGAAGTTTTTTAACTAAATTGATGGGGAAGAAATCTTCCTTATTTTTATGTTTTCTATAATATAAAACAAAATCTATATTTTTTTTTAATCTAATTTTTTTTTGATAAGCTTTAAAAATAAAATTAAACTTTGACTTTTTTATAGTCTTTTTTGATAAATATTTTTTTAACAAATCTGTTGAAAAAATAGTTTCTGTATTCCTTAAAAGTAAAAAAATTTCACTAATTTTATAAAATATAGGAAAAAGAAATTTCCTTATAAGTTTATTGTTATTTCTATAATTAGAACCTCCTGTAATTGGACCTAAAATTGTAGAAGGAGGTAAAAATAAAAATAAAATGAAATTCCACATTGGTAAATAATTCAAATAACAAACTCTCTTACCTGCTAAATAAAAATACCAACAAAAAAATATACCTACAAACGGTGACAGATATTTATAATTTAATATTTTTATATGTATGTTTAAATTCTTCGGATTTTTTAAATTTAATATGAAGTTTTTTTTTAATTCTTTAGAAAAAAGCCTCGCAAGATTTCCTTCCCCGGTCTTGTTCGAGTAATCACAAGACCAAACATAGAGTTTTTTTTTAATCAATTATTTTAACCTCTATTTTTTCAAATTTTTTTGTTAAATATTTTCCTTTAGCAAAATTATAAAATGAAACAAATAATCTTTTAATTCTTCTTATCGTGTCTGAACGTAGTCTCCATATAAATTCAAAGTTTTCGATTATTTTAGGAACCACTTTTTCCTCTCCAGAGGCAATCATGATTGAGGCACCAATGCATATTATTTTATGATATTTGTTTTTCCTTGCAATATTAAAAGCTAATTGTTCTTGTTTAGGAGTTGGTAGGGTAATATATACCAAAGTTTGATCATCTAACTCAATATTGATTGACTTAGAAATTTTATCTATGCTTCCATAAGGCAAATTTTTTACTTCTATTAACTTATTGTGATATTTATTTTTTAAATAATTTAAACTTTTAGAACTACAATTACCTAAAATAATAATTTTGTTTATTGTATCAGGTATGGTTATTTTATTAACGATATCTCTTCCAGGAATTTTTACAATTTTAGCATGTAGATTTTTTGCAAAAATTCCATCTGGCCAATGATATAAGGTTTCATATGGATAAACATCTCCTTTAGAATAAAATCCTAAAAATGCTAAATTCATTCCTGATAAAATAAAATTTGAATTTATAGGTATTTTATTTATAGACCTTACAATTTTAAAACTATTATTTTCTTTATAACTAAAATAAGTTTTGGGTAATTCAAATACAGGATTAAGCTTTAAATTGGAACTAAAAAAAAACTGTCTGAATTTGAGTGGCAATCTAGCCAATATAACTAGATATTTTGTCTTTAATTTATTTACTCTAAATGCTTCTACTATTTCTTTGGTAGATGTAAAATATGTTTTAAGATTTTTTCCTGATTTACCACCACTTCTCATTCTTACGATTACTTTATTAGTATAAAAATATTCCAATTTATTTACATAAAGTAGTCTCAGAAACATTTCAAAATCAGCTGCAATAGATAATTCTCTATTATACAAACCATATTTTTCATAAACACTTTTTTTAATAAATGATGATGGGTGAGGAGGCATTATTCCATCTAGAAGAGATTTTGTTTTAAAATTTTTAGCAGAATAATATCTGAATATTTTTTTAAAATTATTTTTATTAAAGAAGACAACGTCACCTAAAAAAATATCTTTATCTGGGTTGTTTTCTATATCAATAATAATTTCACTTAATGTCTTGGGAGATTGATATATATCATCTGAGTTTAGTATTGTAATTATTTCTCCTGAAGCTAAATTAATTCCTTTATTCATTGCATCATAAATTCCTTTGTCAGGTTCTGAAATTATAATTTTGTTCTTAAATTTGTACTCTTTTAGAATATCTAAAGTTCTATCGGTAGATCCACCGTCTACAATAATATGTTCAATATTATTGTATGTTTGTGAAATTACTGAATTAAGTGTAGATATGATAGTTTCTTCACTATTAAAGCAGACTGTTATAATTGATATTTTCATTGAACTTATATAGATATTAAAGCACAAAAAAAAAAAATAAATAACTTAATGAAAAAAAAAATAGCTTTTATAACAGGAATAACTGGTCAAGATGGATCATACTTAGCCGAATTTTTGTTAAAAAAAAATTACATAGTGCATGGGCTAAAAAGAAGAAGTTCCGTTTTTAATACTCAAAGAATTGATCATATTTATATAGATCCTCATAAAAAAACAAATTTTTTTCTCCATTATGGAGATGTTTTAGACTCAAATTGTATACTGGATCTTTTTAAAAAAATTAAACCTGATGAGGTATATAACTTAGCTGCACAAAGCCACGTTCAAATTAGTTTTCAAATTCCTGATTATACCTCTCAAGTAAATGCTATTGGAACATTAAAAATTTTAGATGCCATAAGACTTTTAAAATTATATAAAACTAAATTTTACCAAGCATCATCTTCAGAATTATTTGGAAAAATACAATCAAAAAAACAAAATGAAAAAACTCCGTTTTATCCAAGATCACCTTATGCAGTTTCAAAACTTTTTGCTTATTGGATTACTAAAAATTATAGAGAAGCATATGGCATGTTTGCTAGTAATGGTATCTTATTCAATCATGAATCTGAAAGAAGAGGTGAAACTTTTGTAACAAGAAAAATTACAATGACACTCTCAAAAATTGCTCTAGGTTTAGAAAAATGTCTGTATCTTGGGAATATTTACTCCTTGAGAGATTGGGGACATGCTGAAGATTATGCTGAGATGCAATGGAAAATTTTACAACACAATAGATCAGATGATTTTGTTATTTCTACTGGTAAACAATATTCTGTTAAATATTTTGTTGAAAAATGTTGTCAATATTTAGGAATAAAATTAAAGTGGGTGGGACGTGATCTTAACGAGAGAGGTGTTATTGTTAGTTTTAACAAAGACAAAACCCCAAAATTAAAAGCAGGAATTACAATAATTAAAATCGACAAAAAATATTTTAGACCTTTGGATGTAGATAATTTAATTGGTGACGCTCGTAAAGCTCAAAGAATATTAAATTGGAGACCAAAAAATAATATAAGTAAACTGATTAAAAGAATGATGGACTCAGATATGGCTCAAACAAAAAATTTGTATAAATTAAAAAGTGAAAAATAAAGTTTTTATAGCTGGTCAAGAAGGTATGGTTGGCTCAGCAATATACAGTTTATTAAAAAAAAAAAAATTCAAGATTATAAATTGTCCAAGAAATAAAGTTGATTTAACAAATCAACATCAAGTAGACAGCTGGTTTAAAAAAAATAAACCAAATATCGTTATTAATGCTGCTGGCAGAGTAGGTGGAATTCTTGATAATTCAACTTACTTAAGTGATTATATTTATATTAATACAATGATTGGAATGAATATTATAAATTCCTCTCTTAAATATAAAGTAAGTAAACTAATTAATTTAGGTTCTGCGTGTATTTATCCAAGAAGCGTAAAACAACCAATTAAAGAGGAGTATTTACTAAGTTCTTTTTTAGAAAAAACAAATGAGGGCTATGCATTAGCAAAAATATCATGTTTAAAATATTGTGAATATATAAGAAAAAAACATAAAAAATATTTTATATCATTACAGCCAACAAACTTATACGGAATAGGGGATAATTTTAATTTAAAATCAAGCCATGTGATGCCGGCTTTAGTTAAAAAATTTTACTTAGCAAACAAATTTAGAAAAAAAACAGTTGAGATCTGGGGTTCAGGCAAGGTAAAAAGAGAGTTTCTTAATGTTGAAGATTTAGCAAGCGCTGTTCATTTTTGTTTAAAAAAGAAAATATCTTATCCATTCATTAATGTTGGGAGTGGTGATTATATTTCGATAAAAAGGTTAGCATTGATAATTAAAAAAATATCTGGCTATAAAGGTAAAATAGTTTTTAATAAGAAATACCCTGATGGAGTTATTGAAAGAAAATTAGATATAACGAAGTTAAAAAGAATGGGATGGAAAAAAGAGATAAATTTATATCAAGGGATTGAAAGTTATTATAAATATTTTGAGAGTATAGCTGATATAAATGAGTAGTAAATTATTTTCCATAATAACTCCAGTCTTTAATGGGGCTACTTTTATAGAAGAAACAATCAAAAGTATAATTAATCAAAGTTATAAAAATTTTGAATATATAATTGTTGATGGTGAATCCACTGATGGCACTAAAGAAATTATTAATCGATATTCATCAAAAATAAACAAGTTTATATCAGAAAAAGATGAAGGCATGTATGATGCAATTGATAAAGCTATAAATATATCAACTGGTAAATATATTCTTTGGGTCAATAGTGATGATGTTTTGGTTGATAATAATTGTTTGGAAAATGTATCTTCGTTATTACAAAAAAAAAAATTATAAATGGATTACAGGAAGAGTTTCTTTTATTTTTAAAAATAAAAAAAAAAATATTTAATTTTATTCCATATGTTTATCCAAATTTTATTATCAACAATGGCTTTGCTCATGATTGTTTCTGGGGTTTCATTCAACAGGAGAGCACAATTTTTTCAAAAGATTTATATTTGGAGGTAGGTGGATTTGATAAAAATCTTAAAATGGCTGGAGACTACAATTTATGGAAAAAATTTTCAAATTACACTAAACTTCATACTTGCAACATAAATATTGGTGCTCAAAGAAAATGGGAAGGGCAGATGCAAAAGGATTTAGAGTATTATTATCATGAGATAGGTAAAACAAAATGCACATTTAAATTTTTGAAGTATTTAAGACTTTTTTACTCAATTTTTTTGTTTCCATATACATATTTTCAAAAGTGAATATTCTAATTGTAGAACCTGAAATAAATGGCCATCATTTAGTGATGTATGTAAGATTTTTAATTAGAGGTTTGGCAAAAAATAATATTAATTTTTCAATATTAACTTCAAAAAAAATTAAAAGACATCCAGCTTTCAAGATCTTAAAAAAAGAAAAAAAAAATATAAAATATTTATTTTTAGAAGATCTAAAGTATCCAAAAAATAAGAGTTTAATTTCCTTACTTTTATTTCAATTTTCAAACTATAAAAAAATAAAAGAAGGTTATGAAAAAATATCAAAGAAATATATTTTTGATCATATTTTTTTAACTACAATAGACCATATTGATAAAGTTATACCTTTTTTAGGCTCACCATTTGGAGATAAAAAATTTTCATCAATTATTTTAAATCCTAAAAATCATCTTAATGAATATAAATTAGCCAAATATAACTTTAAGAAATTTTTTTACGATTTTGTAATAAATAATATTTTAAAACAAGATTGTTTAGAATATTTATATTCTAATGATCCTTTATTTACAGAATATTCTAAAAAAAAATTTTTTAAATATAAAGATAAAATTTATCATTTTAATGAGCCAGTTGAAATTAATAACTTAAAAAACAAAAAAAAGGTTAAAAAAAATCTAAATTTTAGAAATAAAGATTTTATTATTTTAGTTTATGGCGCAATTAAAAATTCAAAATCTATATTTGATTTAGTGGAAGTGTTAACGCATAAAAATTTAAATAAAGATATAAAAGTTTTATTAAGTGGAAAACAAACAGACGAAGTGAAAAAGTTTCTTAAATCAAAAAACTGCATTAATCTTATTAATCAAAAAAGGTTAGTCATTATGAATAAATTTTTAAGTATTAATGAAGAAGAAAAAGTATTTAGTATCTCAGACTTAATATGGATAGTTTATAAAAATAGTTCATTAGGATCTAGTGGTGTACTATTCCTCGCAAAAAAAGCAAGAATACCAATAATTACATCTAAATTTGGAATACCTTATTGGCTCAATAAAAAATATAAACTTGGCCCTTCTGTGGAACTTAATGATAAAAAAAATATTATTAAGATTTTAAATAAATTATCAGATAGAAAAAATTTTTATCAAAAATATAAAGAAAACATTCATAAAAGAAGCAATATAAACTTTGTAAGAAATTTTTATTTGATGATTTTAGATAACCTGAAATTACTCAAATACAGTAAAAATAAAAACTGAAAAAATAGCCACTGAGCTATATAAATAAATCTAATTATTCTATGTCCATGATAAGGGTGGTCGATAAGTGCATTTCTGTGATTATGAATGTAGCCTAAAGGAAAAGGTATATCATTTATTCTATATTTATATGCATGGATATAATTTCTAAATTTAGCATAATCAAAATATTGCCCACCTGGAATTTCAACCTCATGAATAAATTTTTCATTTTTATCTACATAAATATTCTTATAAACTTTATCATCACCAATTGTATATTTATTCATTTTATTTTTAAATTTTTTAAGAAATTCAGGTCCAAAATAAAGCTTATCTGTGTAATTTGTATTAACGTGGTTTTTCTCAACAAAAATGTTTGAAAAAGCTACTGGAGGCCATGCTGGGATAAACGGACGAGCTCCAAGTATACCAATAATAAATATAAATAACAAAAATTTGGAATTAAATTTTGGAATTTTATAAAGTTTATCTAAAAAAATTGCTGATAGAGTTATATAGGGTAATAAAAACCATAACAGATGTTTATCAACATCGCCCCTTCCTCCAACTGTAGAAAAAAAAATCGAAGATAAAAAAATTATTAATATATATAAATTTGATATTTTTATTTTTTTAACAGATTTGATTTTGTTTAAAAAATTTTTTAAATTTAATAATACAAACGTAATAATAATAAAAAAAAATACACCTAAACCATAATAATATTTATAAAAAAATTCAAAAATATTTGCTTGAAAGTGGATACTAGATATAACCTCAGCCAACATATTATAATCTCCCTCTCCATCAAGGCCAAAAATTTTTAAAAGAACAAAGGTTAGAGCACTTGCTGATACATAAAAAGAAAAATAAAAAATTTGTTTTTTATAGTTAGAATTTTTAGAGATTTTTTTTTTAAGAAATATAAAAGTAATAAATGGAAAAAAATAAATACAAAATATTACTACACCTCGCTCTAAAGTAGCTATAATTGATAAAATTATACATAAAAAAAATAAAAATTTACTGCTTTTTTTAATTTGTAAAAATGTAAATAAAATAATTAGTGAAAATAAAAGAATATCAAAAGCATAATTATTTCCTGGATAATAAATACTATATCTGAGTGGCATTATAAAGCTTATGAAAAAAAATATAATTGTAAAAAATTTTGAAAATTTTGTTACTTTAAAAAAATTTAAACTAAATAAAATGATTATGACTATAATATAAGTAGAAATTAAATTTATTATAAATGATGAAAAGACTATATCTGTTTGAAATAATTT
>MDSZ01250796.1_pt1 | contig 32178 bp, 26 predicted proteins | sample 811201 | NCBI WGS metagenome assembly MDSZ01 (sample SAMN05326647, study PRJNA326480) | marine metagenome | isolation source: seawater | place: Indian Ocean: North | collected 2010 | reverse complement strand
TGCATTTTTTACAAACAAAAATTAATATTTGGAATATTTCAGATATTTGGGTTAAAAAAGATTTTAGAAGAAACGGATTTGGTTCAAAAATGGTTTCATATTTAGAAAAAGTTTGTTTTGAAAAGGGTGCGGAGGAGATACGGTTAACTGTCTATTCAAATAATAAATCTGCATGTGAATTATACAATTCTTTAGGTTTTTCATCTAAAATAATTACATTTTCTAAAACTATTGTAACTGATTTGAATTAGGATTAGCAAGGGCAAGGGTATTGAAGCGGGAATGTTTGGAACTGAACAGGCGATAATATGGCAGTCGAAAAATCAGCATATCGTCAACCAGTAACTCCCGAGGGTTTGAAGGCTATTGAAAAGAAAACCTTGACTTGGTTAGATGACGACATGTATAATAATTTTAATACAGGATTATTAGAGCAATATCTCGAAGAAAAAAATCTAGAAGATTCATATGAAGTAAGTCATTGGGATACTAAGAAAGTCGCTATTGGTGTTTTAATTGGTTCCGTTTTTGCAGGCGTTACTGCATATATCGGATTAAAAATAGGTCTTGCTATTTCTGCAGCATGGTATGTTGCTTATTTGCTCGGTATGGCTTTGAAGTGGACTCCTTCAGAAATTAATATTGCAACATCAGCTACAACAGGCTCTACTCATGCAAGTACAGGTTTTATTTTCACATTCCCTGCAATATTTTTACTTGCTCAAACTGGACCTTCTGCCAAATATATGGTGGGAGATGGAAATTTAATCAGTGATCCAAATGTATGGCAATTAGCATTTATAGGAATAGTTGCCTCTATGTTTGCAGGATTCTTAGGAGTAATGTATTTTATTATCTTTAGAAGGGTTTGGTTAGTTGAAGATCCCCTTCCAATGCCTGGTTTTGAGGCAACAATGAAACTATTAGATATTACAAGCGATATATCTTCAGGTGCACAAGAGAAAGCAAAGGACTCATTAGTTACTGTTGGTGTTTGGACCTCTTTGACAATGTTATTTTTATTTTTAATAGAATATCCCTTGATTTGGGGTAAAGAAATAAAAACAACACTTGTGGATTGGATTGCTGAATTTTTTAGTGTGGGAGATTGGGGATTAGCTAGCGTTTATAGTCATGGTATTATTCATCAACCTAGTTTAATTAGTGATGGATCTTACACAAAATATCATTTAAATGGTAACCCCGTAATGAATGGGTTTGCTCATACTTATCTTGGAATTTACCTTTCACCATCATTATTTGCAATTGGATGGTTTATGAAATTTAGAACTGCTTTATTAGTATCTCTTGGTACATTGATGGCTTGGTTTTGGTTAATACCAATGGCTGTAATGACTGATGTAACAGTTTATGATCCTTCATTACAAACATCATTAAAATTATCTGAATACCTTGTAATCCAAGAAGGTTCGGCAGCATTGCAAATGATTGCTTTTACAAAAACAGTTAGAATTATAGCTATTGGTGCAATACTGGGTGGCGGTTTATTCGGATTATTCAAAATGTGGAGAACTTTTGCAACAATAGGAGCGGATATTAAAGGTGCTTTCAAGGGAGAAGATGTTCAAGAATATAATGAAGGTAAAGGTTGGTATGAATGGCCTTTAACTCATCTTCCTGTATTTATGATAATTACATTTGTTGCAATGATAATTGTATTTACATTAGGTGGTTTTGGAATATTACCAAGTTTAATATTTACTATGATTCTTTTGCTTACGACATTTTTCTTAGGTGCTATTGCTGTAAGGGTAATGGGGGAAACTGGAATTGAACCAGTTTCAGGAACTTCATTTATTGTATTGCTTATGTTAATGGGTATTTTCCTTACATTTGGAGATACATTTGGATTATCTCAACAAGATGCAATTCTTTTGGGATTAGTTGGTACAACCGTATTTGGAAGTGCTATTTCTATGAGTGGTACTGTAGTCCATGATTACAAAGTAAGTTTGTATATTGGTAATCGCCCATACCATATTTCCAAGGGTAATATTTTCGGAGTAGTTCCTGGTGCAATTTTGGGTGCTGGTGTTGCTATATTCCTTTCAATGTTGTTAGCAAATGGAAGTATTAATTTAGAAGCACCACAAGCTAATGCATTTGCAACATTTACTATATTATTGGCAGAAAGGCAAGGAGATATGGGCTTACTACTTTTAGGAGTTTTATTAGGTGCATTTATTGAATGGGCTACTGGAATGGGTACAAGCTTCGGTTTAGGTATGTATCTTCCTGCATATTACACATTCCCATTCTTAATTGGAGGATATGCTAGAGATTATTGGGAAAAGAATAAACTTCAACCCCAGATTGATATTATTAAAGAAAAAGAGGGTAGTAAAAATGCAGAAAGAGCACGCGCATTAGCATTATTAACTACATTTATGGTTGGTGCTGGAATGTTGACTGGAGAGGCATTCTTTGGTACTGAAGGTGCAATAATGTCATTCATTGATACTTTTGGATCCTCTCCTGCACAATTTGATTCATCGGGAATGATGACTAGTGAGGCAATCCCCCCTATTGTTGAAACTACTTTTGGTAATTCTTGGCCATTAGTAAGACTGACCTCATTTATATTATTAAACGCAGGTTTGGCATATTTAATTTATTCATTATTTAGAAAAATTGGCGTTTTTGGTAATAAAAAAATAAGTACTGAAGCGTGAGTATATGAGAATGGAGAGAAATAACTCCGTAGCACCAATATTTGCTTGGGTAATATTAGCGGCATCTATTCTAGCAGTATCTAGTGCAGGTGCTGTTTTCCAAATGATTTCTTCAGTACCTCCCTTACTCAAAGCCTCATGGAGGTTACAAGCAACTTCCGTGATACTACTTCCATTTGCGATTTACCAATATAGGAATTTAGATATAAAGACTAAAAAATTAACTTTGGATAAAAAGAATATAGGGATAATAATAGGTTCTGGATTATGTTTATGGTTACATTTTGGAAGTTGGGTGTGGTCACTAGACCACACAACATTACCAAGAAGTTTACTTTTTGTTACATCTCATCCTCTGGTCATTGTTGTTGGTTTATGGATAATAAAAAAGCCAGTAAAAAAGGAATCCTCAATTGGGGCTGTTATAGGATTCATTGGTGCAGCAATAATCATTTTAGGTGTTGAATCTGAAGGAAATGCATCTTTAATTGGTGATTTAGCTGCATTTGTAGGTGCAATAACAGTGGTTGGTTATTTTACAGCAGGAAGAGTCCTTAGAGAATGGATGCCGTTATTTGTTTATGCCTTTCCAGTAACTTTTTTGGCATCAATATTATTAGCTATTTCTTCAATTTTTCAAGAAGGGGCAACATTTGATTCATCTAACTCTATCTTGTATGTTTTTGGTTGGTTAACTGCAGCGTGGTTTCCTTATGTGGCATATCTGGCAATAGGTCCAGGACTTATTGGACACACAGGAATTAATGGAGTGCTGAAATGGTTTTCCCCTCTTATTATTTCTGTTTGTTTAGTCATGGAGCCATTAATAGGATCTATTATTGGATACGTTTTTGTTTCAACAGAAACTCCAGGTATTGAAACATTAATTGGGGGCACGATTCTTATTATCGGTACATTAATGGTTACTACCTCTCAGCATGAATCATTGGTTTTAGAGAGTGAATGAATTGGACTGTGTATTTATTACTAATGATGACGGAGTAAGTGAAGGACTCGAGTCATTAATTACTTACTTGCATAATTTTGACATACCTTTATTGGTTATTGTACCAGATAAAAATAAATCAGCTTCATCAATGTCAATCACACTTAGAGAAAAAATGAAATTATTTAAAAAAAATGATTTAGAAGATAAATTAAAGAAAGGAAATGCACCATTGTCAATATTTACTTTAAGTGGAACACCAACTGATTGTTCATTATTTGTTGATTTTGCTAAAGGGACTAAATTATTAGGTGGACTAAACCCTATATTTGCAATTAGTGGCGTTAACCATGGAGCTAATCTAAGTCATGATATATTTCACAGTGGGACTGTAGGTGCTGCTCGTCAAACTGCAATGAATGGTTTGCCAAGTATTGCATCTAGTTATTGCGATTATGATGGTTTAGAGATTGGAATCGCTGCTAAATTAACCGCAGAAATATGTAAAAATATGTGGAACAATTTTGATAAAAAAGGATCTTTTAAATCATTATTTTTTGATGGAAAAATATTTCTAAACTTGAATATTCCAACTGCATGGAATGGTATTTTAAAATATTCTACTTTGGGAATTAGAGATTATGAAAACGCATTAGTGATAGAATCTATAGATTCAATAAACGAATTTAATGTGAGTTTCGATGGGCCAAATATTGTTGAAGAATTCATTGTCGGTACAGATGTTGAACAAATAAATTCTAACTTTGCTTCTATTTCATTAATTCCGACATGGCCATATTCCCATAGAAGATACCCTGAAAAAGAAGTAATGGAGAAATTATGTGAGATAGATTCTATAGAAGATTTGAGTTGGATTATTTACTAATCCATATAGTGGTGCAGAATGGCTATTACGCTATGTCCTTGAATCCATTTTTTGCCAATTGATATTTTTTTAACCTCAGAAAGTAGAGATATCTCATCATCATTGAATGGCTGATCGTCAGAAATTATAAATCCTATATTTTCATATTTTTTTAAATCTTCACTAATTATATTTCCATTAATGTCCAAATGCATTGGAACTACATCCTCATTTTTCCATTCAGAAAGAGTATCTTCTAGGGTTCCTTGGCCGTGAAATATCCCATTTTGCAATTCGTATTTCATACCTATAGGTGGTAGGGGTGTTTGTAAAATTTTTGAAATTTGTCCTGCAATGCTACGTTCGTCTGCATGTAAACCCTTTACATTAGAGCTATCAATCCAAATCCTTCTTGGTTTTTTTTCACCACCCATAAAATGTAATACAACTTCAACATCATCTCTAATTCCATGAGATAAAAATAATGCAGTATTTACGGATCTAAGAACAACATCTAATCTGCCACAAGACCCTGCCAAATCGTTAAGGTTTAATTTTCCATGACTAGGAACTCTATGACCAATCAATGCAAATTTCTTCTTCATTTATTCACCTACATAGAAAAGTCATCCAAATCACCAGATTTCATCATTTTTCTCATTTGCTTGGACATTTTCCTATTTCCTTGAATACCCTTCATCATTTTTCTACTTTTGTTCCATTGTGCTATTAATTCACGAACATTTTTCTCAGTAACTCCTGAACCTCTAGCAACCCTTTTTATTCTTTCAGCCTTTAAAATTTGAGGATTATTTTTTTCATTTTCAGTCATGGAATCCATTATGGTTCTATATCTTTCTAAATTATTTTGCATTTCTTCTTTTTGCCTCTTGCTCATTTGGCCCATGCCGCCAAACATTCCAGCGGGTAAGAATGATAGGAATTTATCCAGTGTTCCAATTTTAGACATCATATCCATTTGAGTATACATGTCATTTAATGTAAATCTTCCACTCATCATTCTTTGAGTTAGTCTCATTGCTTCAATTTCGTCCATGTCTTCGGGAGCAAGATCAATCAAACCCTGAATGTCTCCCATTCCTAAAAGTCTACTAATAAATCTATCAGATTCGAATTTTTCAAGATCTTTTACATTTTCTCCTTCTCCAGTAAATAGGATTGGAGAACCTGTAGCTGCAACGGCTGAAAGTGCCCCACCACCTCTAGCAGTACCATCTAGCTTAGTCACAATTACTCCAGTAACATCAACTAAGTCATTGAATGAGGCCGCAACAGGGCCTGCTGCTTGACCAACTTGTGCATCAATTACGAGTATTCTTTCATTTGCATTTACTAAATTACTCATATCTTTTAGTTCTATGACTAATTCTTCATCTAATTGATGCCTTCCTGCAGTATCAATAATTAGTATGTCTACATTTGAGTGTTTTTCAATCCCTCTTCTTACAATGTCTACAGCATCTTTTGATTCTGGATCTCCAAATACGCTTACTTTGGTACCTTCTAATAATTGAGATAATTGTGAAAAAGCACCAGGTCTGTGAACATCTGCTTCTATTACGGCAACATTTGCTTGCATTTTTGTAGACCACCAATTTGCTAACTTTGCGGTTGTAGTGGTTTTACCTTGCCCATAAAGTCCAACCATCATTATGGTTTGACCTCTTGGTGGAATTTCCTTAGGCGGCCCCAATAATCTAACTAATTCAGTATACAAAATGTTCATTGCATGAGTTTGTAATGTAATTCCAGGGCGAATTTCCTCCTCCTTCATTTTCATTGCCAATCTTTCAGTTAATTCCTTGGTTTGGCGAACGTTAAAATCTGCTTCTTGAAGTGCTCTACGTAATGAACGAATCATATCTTGCAATTCTTCCTCATCAAGCTTCCTTTTCCCTTTGATTTTGGATAGTGCTGAAAAAATTCCTTTACGAAGTCCTTCGAGTGCCATTACATTTGGTAAGACCTCTACTCTTTAAACCAACGGCTGTGGAACTTCTAAATTTAGTACATCATTTGCAAATTTAGCACTTGTATTTTCTACATCTACTAGATGAGAAAGTATGATTTCATTCTCTCTGTTATTTATTCCCACAAATAGTGAGTTCCCCTCTGCCCTTAGAGATAAATCCTCTTTTATTGCACCTGCAAGATGTAGTTTAATTGTACTTGAGTCGCCCCTATCTTCAATTAGTTTAGATCTTCTTATTTTAATTGGTAAATTTTTACTAATTTTGTGGATATTCATATCCCTTGGAAAATCAACATGTTCTCCATGTAATAATAAACCCATTGAATTTAATAATTCAAATCCATGAACATCGGATTTACCTAATTCAATTTTTGCAATACTGCTTTCTTTAAAATACTCAGAAATATCATTTACATATTTGTTTTCTATTTCTCTTCTGGATTTAAAAAATTCATGATCTAAGTCTGGAGTTAATCTATTAATTATGATACCATTAATTGAAATGTTAAATTCTGATAATTGTTTTTCTGCTCTAATTGTTTCAGCAACACCCATGGCTTCAGGAATAGTTACAAGAGTAAATCTTGTTATTTTAGGGTCACTAATTACCCTTCTAATGTGTGCTACTCTTTTTCTAAATCTTTCTAATTCTTCTCTTATTGCTTTTTCTTGTTTTCCACCAAAAAGCATTGTTTTAATTCCACCCATTGCTCTGAACATTTTCAAAGCTCTTGTAGTCCAAACTTCTAATAATTCTGGTAATGATAAAAACCTAATTGTATGGCCAGTTGGAGCAGTGTCGAATATTATAAGGTCATATTCTGTATCTTCTACATATTTTAACAATCTATCAAAAGCTAATGCTTCATCTAATCCTGGCAGCATTAATTGTGCACTGTCTAGTCCGCTTACTTCTTCCTTAAGTTCGTTTAAATCTTCATTTGGCATCATGAAAGGAGACATTCCAGAGCCAGTATTTTCTAATACAGAAGATAAGGCAGGCATTAAATTTTCAAGAGACTCTTCTAAATCTAATTCTAAACCCCATAAATTTTCAATTCCTTCTACTTGTGTAGGCGTATTATTCAATTTAAAATTTAACGAATCGCTTGTGCTATGTGCAGGATCACTAGAAACAAGTAGTGTATTTATGCCAGATTTAGCAGCCCATATTGCAGTAGAACATGCAGATGTTGTTTTACCAACTCCTCCTTTGCCACCAAACAACCATAATTGAGCCATGTTGAACAAAGTAATCTAAAAGGAATCGTACTTTAGGCATTGTCACTCATACAAGGTTAAATTTAATTAATGCGAGGAGATAATGTGAGCGGCCAACTAGAACTTAATCTTGCATTCACTTGTGGTTTGATAGGCATGGGTATGGGATGGAGATGGGGTTTGTCTCATGTTGCAGGATTTTATGACTCGGCTTCTGCAGTTAAATATTTATTATTTGGATTGGTTTTAGGTACAATTTATGCGTTATTATCAGACACATTAGTACTTAGAGATTATTTGGCATTTATGAGGGGAGAGCAAGAATTAGTAATTATGAACTTCATTGCTTCATTGTTAATAAGTATCTCCACATCTTTGTTTGTTATGTTGCTATTGACTAGAAAATCAGTAATTATAACAAAGTCAGGACCTACTTCTGGTTGGACATTAGGATTAGGAATAGGGGCTATGTTTTCAGCTAGATATTCATATTTAGCTTTGGGATATTATGGATTTGAAGTACAAACTATACTTCAAATGTTATTATTTGTTTTTATGTTGCCTTTATTTGAAGGAGCCATATGCAGTTATCAAGGATATCTCTCAACTAATGGGCAAAGATTTAGATCTACTGCTATGGCATCATTAGGTAGATTCTTTTTCTTAATGATAATCCCTGCAATATTTGAATTACTTATTTGGTGGGTTTTATTATTACCAATAATTATGATACTTTACAGAAAATCGGTTGTAGATTGGATTCCAGAATCATTAACTCAAGATGCTAAAAGAAGATATAGAAGAATTATGGCAGATAATGCAAGAAAAAGAAGGAATTTATTAAATTCTAACAATTTAACTAAATAGTTTTTCACGGAACTGTTATGGGGCAACATTGTTACGTTGCTACAATGGCACGATGTCCCTACTGCATGTCTCCCGTTTCAAAATTCGATGAAATCTGCCGAACATGTGGAAGAATAATTACAGGTTCAGCAGGTTCTTCTCAGAGAGTAAGTGGTCAATTTAACACAGGTGCATATTCTGGAGGAGCAACAATTGGAAGCGCACCTCAAATGATGAGGCCTCCTAGAAGAATGAACTCTAGAAGGAGAAAAAAGAGTAAATTAGGAAAACTGGTCTTTGTATCAATTATTGCATGTGTTTTTGTATTTACTCCTGCAAATGAGTTGGCAATGAGCCAATGGTCCAATGTTTCATCTCAATTAGAAGTGTTAACAGCTCCTGTTTATCCAATGGAAGCAACTTATACCGTAGATAGAACTTTAACAATGTCAAATGATGATGCTGAAAATCATACTTTTAAATATAGTTTTGCCGTTCCAAATGATCGTACTGCCAAGAGTATGAATGATTATTTGTGGAATTCTGAAAATGGGGCTGTAGAAGCTGATAAAATACAAACTATAAAGTCAATGAAGATAATTGCGGGAGATTTCAATTATGATTTACCAATCGATGCAATAACAAGGGATGTTAATCCAGAACTTAGAGGTATAGAACAATCGATAAGCATAGGAGATACTAACACCTACATGTATTGGCCAGGAGAAGGTGATTCTTCAGAGTCTTCATATTGTAATTTTGGCCCATGTGTAAAATGGGAGGGTATTACTCCTGCCAATGGGGAAATATCAATTGTCGTTAGATATACCGTAACTGCAAAATCTTATTCTTGGTGGGCTGATTTTTCAGGTAATGTTGATGGCACTAGCATGGGTATTTCTGCTGAAAACTCAGGAACTTATGCAGATATTCAATCAAGAGGGCAGCATTATGATAGATTTGCAAAACATCCAAATTGGTTCCAAAGAATTCAAGTCCCTCCTGAACACACTTATGCCATAGAGGGTTCACACCCTTCAATAATTAGTGCTGCAGCATCAATTGATTCAGGAATACCTGAGGATTTGAGTGACAATCCATATGCATTCGCAAGAAAAGCATTTGAATTTGTACAAGAGCAAATAACCTACGGCAGAGGCAAAGAGATTCCTAGGTCTGGACCTTCTTGTTTAGCAGAGAAAGTAGGTGATTGTGACGAACAATCGAATTTGTGGATGAGTCTTTTGAGAGTTAAAAAAATACCCACTTGGTATGAATTTGGTGCATTGACAGGTTTCACATTCAAATCATGGGAGCCACATGGTTGGTCCAATGTAATGCTACCATATGATAAAGAATGGTGTGATGAAAACAATATTGATGTCAATACGTGCTATGTTGAGGCATCAGTAGATGTTACAAACAATATGTGGTTGTTTAAGCCACCAACAGCACTTGGATTGTGGATAGAAATCGAAGATCAGAGCACAAGTACATCTGGTGAAGGAGTGAAAGATTATTTCTATAGAATTTGGGCATGTAATAATTTCTGTAATTATGCAGAAACATGGGAAACCGTGGGGGAAGCAGTTACTACAGGCGGAACATTGACTAATCCTCAGATAGTGGAAGAGTTGTCGACAGCAGCATAATTGTTGTTGGGGTGTGCATTATGCGAGTAATAATCGGAGGTGCTGGAGAAGTAGGCAGGGGGCTTGCTGAAGTGCTTTTAAAGGAAGGAAAAGTAGTTGTGTTAATTGATAAAGACCCAATTATTGTTAGAGAGGCTCAATCAATAAACGCCTTAGTTATTCAAGGAGATATAAAGCATAGAAAAACATTAGAAGAGGCAGGGATATCGGATGCAAATTTATTCATTGCCGTAACTGATTCTGATGAACAGAATTTAATATCTTGTGCATTATCTCGGCATTGTGTTGAAAAACATAGAGGTGAAAATTCAGAATTTATGGCAATAGCTCGTGTAAATGATCCCGAGATGTTATTAGAAGCATCAGAGGGTAATTTGATAGAGTGGGCTGGAATTAAACATGTTGTAAGTACTATTGACAATTCAATTAAACGATTACAAACAGGGTTGCAGTGTACAGCATTTGAAGATGTATTTGAACTTGGTAATGACGCTTATATCGTTGAATTAAAATTAACAAAAAACTCTGAAAAATTAGCATATTCAACACTTAGAGAAGCAGGTAAAAATATTTCAGGTTTGCCAACAGTTGTTGGTTTAATGAAGGCAGATAAAACCTCATTAATACCAGATGCAGATACTAATTTAGTTCCAGGAGATAAATTGGCATTTGCTACAATAGGCACAGGATCATTTCCGAGAATTGTTCGATTAACAGGAAATGAAGAAGAAGAATTCCCAAGTAATCCGAGAGTTCTGATATTTGGTGCAAATTTACTTGGTACAAGATTAGCAACTACCTATTTAGAGAGCGGTTGTAGAGTTACTGTAATAGAAGAAGATTTAGAATTAGCCAATAAGTTGGCAGGAAGTGAAATTGGTAATAACAGATTATTAGACATCATTAATGGCGAGCATAGAGACCTTGATTTGCTTAAAGACATAGATGTAGAAAGCCATAATATCGCTTTGGCAGCTTCAGATGATGACCATGCTGGAATAGCATCCGTTTTATTAGCTCAAGACATGGGTGTTGAACGGACTGGTTTAATTTTGAATGATAGAAAATTGGTACAAGTAGTACATAGAATGGGAATTACTTTTGCAGTTGCTAGAAGGAAAGTGGCAATAGATGCAATATTAACTAAAATTCACAGTTATTTACCAGGTTCATATAACATGCTTGAAAGTGTTCCTGACGTTGTTGGAATGAGTGTTCCTATTACAGAAGGACATAAATTTCTAGGTAAAACATTAAAGGAATGCAAAATACCAAAAGGTTGTAAAGTAGTATTCATTCAAAGAACAGTGAATAATAAGAAAACTATGACTTTGTCTGCTGAATCAAACAAACAATTACTGGCGAACGATAAGTTAATTGTATTCATGCCGTCAGAAAAAGTATCTTCCTTTGAAAAAATAATGGGGGTTTAATTTGCGTAAAGACGTAATCGGCCTAATTATTGGAATTACTTTAATTGCAATATCTGTACCAATGTTTATTGCATTTATTTTGGGATTGATATTGGATGATGATTTTGAAAATTCAATAAGATCATTTGCAATTCCTTTGGCACTTTCATTAATCTGTGGATTATTCTTGTTTACTAGGACAAAAAATCAAGTAAATAGCCGTCATGTTAGAGATAGAGAGGCTTTTGTTGCTGTTGCTTTAGCATGGCCGGCAGTAGTCTTAATTGGTGCTTTGCCGTATTGGTTAGGTGGAATGTTCTGGGGGCCATTTAATGATGCACCTGGAATTTTAGAATTAATTAGGGGGTTTGTTAATTCATGGTTTGAATCAATGTCTGGTTTCACAACTACTGGAGCAACTGTAATTTCAGATAGATCAAGCCCAATATGTATGAATGAGATAGTAGTTTTTGATTGTATAAATTCACAATCTAAAGGGCTATTGCTTTGGAGAAGTTTAACTCAATGGCTTGGGGGGATGGGTATAATTATGCTTGGTATGCTTATTCTTTCAAGGTTATTAGGTGGTGGCATGAACATTGCAAGGGCTGAATTAACAGGGCCAACATATTCAAGAATAAGGCCTAGAATTCAAGAAACTGCATTAGTACTTTGGGGGATTTATATCACCTTTACAGTTTTAGAGGCAATAATATTGTTTGGATTAGGTTTCCATCCAGATATTAATATGAATTTATTTGATGCAGTAAACCACGCATTAACAACAATGCCTAGTGGAGGTTTTAGTACACACGATGCTAGTATTGGTTATTATGATAGTGTACTTGTTGAGGGGGTGATTACATTTTTTATGTTCCTTACGGGTGTAAATTTTACTTTGATTTATTTTGCTATGGCTAGGGATTGGGAAAAATTATGGAATGATGAAGAACTTAAATTATATGCATTTGTAATGTTTATTGCAGCATCAATTATGGCATTAAATCTAATATTTTCTTCAGATACTGGTGTTGGAGATGCCATTAGAAATGGAATTTTCCAAGCTGTTTCTATTGGTACTTCTACAGGTTATTCTAGTGCAGACTTTGCTGCTTGGCCTGCATTTTCTACGTTGATTTTACTATTCCTCATGGTTGTCGGAGCAAGTGCAGGATCAACATCTGGTGGTTTGAAAATGCTTAGATTAAATTTAGCAATTAAGGCTGGAATGAGAGAACTTTCAAGGATATTTAATCCCCACCAAATTAAGAAAATAAGACACAATGGTGAAACGATTTCCGATGAAAGGCTTTGGAATATTTTTGGAGTTCTAATTCTTTGGGTACTTCTTTTTATGGGCAGTTGTCTTATTGTTGCTTTGTTGGAAAGGGGAGAAAATTTTGATATGGAAACCATAATTTCAGTAGTTGCTGCCTCATTAGGGAATACTGGGCCTGCGTTAGGTAGTTTTGGACCTACAAATACATGGGCTGAAATGCATTTTGGAACATTAATTATGACTTCTATTTTAATGTGGATGGGCCGTTTAGAGTTATTGACAGTGCTGATATTGATCCATCCTCGGACTTGGTCAGACGATAATACTGGAGAGTTTGCTTTATTTAAAAATATTAGAAACAAAATTAGGGATTTACTGGGCAAATTTAGGCGTTAAAATAAGGTTGATTGACCATCAGGAATATCATTTTCCCGCTCATCCTCCTCTTCACTAATTTGTTCAATTTCTTTTTTGTTTTCAATTTCCTTTTTTAAGAAATCTTCTCCCAATTTCTTTGTTATTCTATGAGATGCGACTAGATTTGAAATCAAGGCATGCTCACTAAATTCAAGACCGTGTCTGTAACTAATATTGAAGTTAGAAACCCACTCTTCATTAATTTCTTTATTGTGGAAAGCAAGTAATAATGGGTAAAATTCTATTTTTGCTGAAGACTTGTTTACTCCCAATCCTTTAGATATTTTATTCACAAGTTCACCTTTTTTCCAACTTTCATTATTTTTTCTAAGAAAGTCTGGATATTGTAAAAATATTTTTGTTCTTTGATTAATTTCACCAATTATTCCTGAACTAAGTGCAGAAATATTGGCCCCCCAATACCAACTTTTATACGCGTTATTTTCATACATAATGGGTAATATTGAATCGGCGAACGCCAAATAATTGGCCCCATTTGAAATTACCTCTGAGGAATTGTGAATTCTTGCATTGTTCCAAGAAATCCATGCAATTAATTCATCGGGTGTTTTGTCTAAATTAAGCATTATTGATTGTGATTTTTTTGCTGATTTAGATTTGTATAATGTTTCTAACCCAGGAAAAAGATCGATACTTTGATCTCTTCCTCCGATTGATATTTGTTTATCAATATCAGATAAGCTAATATTACCATTAGATTCTAATGCTAGTGATTGAAGGTCTTTTATTAATGCCCTTATATCTCCAACATTTATTGAAACCAATCTTTCTAATGCAGCGCCATCTATAGAATAACCTTCACTCTTCAAAACTTTATTTGCAATGATTCTCAATTCTGAATTATTTACTCTATTGAAATTAACAAGATCCATTTTTTTTAAAAAACGATCCTTTCTCTCCCTCCATCCAGAACCAAGACCCCAAAATCTCATCACGTCATTACATGCAAGAATTATCGGCTCTCTTGAATTTGAAATTAGGTTTAATAATTCTGCTTTCCCTCCAGTATCTCCAGAAAGAATTTCACTTGGTGCTGTATCATTTGAAATATTATTTTTAATTTTATTTTCACTTACTTTCCTTAATTTTCCAGACATATGGTCTACTTCGTCAAGTAGTATTATACTTCTCTTGACCTCGCCATCATAACTGAATAATGATTTATTGACTGCGCCTGAAGTTGCAGCTTTTCTTATTGCTGCAGCGTTCCTTTCTTCACTTGCATTCAATTCAATAATATTCCAATTATTTTCTAAAGCAATTGCCCTTGCAATAGATGTTTTGCCGACACCAGGGGGGCCTACAAGTAACAGTGAGCGTTTTTTTGGAGTTCCTTCCTCCCATTCAGAAATCCATTTTTTAATTTTATCTCTTGCTTCTTTATTGCCTACTAATTCATCTTCAATAGTTGGTCTAAATTTCTCAGTCCAATCGGGATGTTCGGTTTTTGAACTGGTCATAATTGTATCCTACACTTGGTACTCTTTCAACATACTGAGGAATTATTTGTATTCAGATACAAATTTCAATAAATCCTCAATAGACATTCTTTTTTGATTTTGAGAATCTCTCTCCCTTAGAGTGATTGTATTATCTTCTAATGATTGATGATCAACGGTTATTGCAAAAGGTATGCCTACTTCATCACCTCTAGCATATCTTCTACCTATTGATTTGGAACCATCGTAATTAGCATTAATCCCCTTCATATTCCTTATTTTTTCAACTATTTTTTTAGAAGCCAATCCCATCCCATCCTTTTCAAAAAGAGGATATACAGAAAAGTCGATAGGTGCTACGTCACTATTCAAACTTAATACCGTATAGTTTTCATCATCTTTCTTTGATATTTCCTTGTGTGAATGCTCTAAGATGTGCCAAATAATCCTATCAATGCCAAAAGCAGGTTCAATTACATGAGGAGTAAACCATTCTCCTCTTTGGATGATTTTTGTATTTTTGATTTCAACCATATCACTTTCAATAATATGTTCTTCACCATTATTTGTTATTACTATTGGGAACTCATGAGGGATTTCTTCTAATGATTCCAAATATTCTGTAATAAATTTACTTTTGTCTTTGAAAGTAGGACCTATTTTTGATTGAATAGGTGAACAAACTCTCTTTTCAACATTTATATGTTCTTCAAAATCTCTCCATGCCCGCAACTCATTTGATTTGGAAGATTTCTGGTGAGCCTCTAAATCATAACACCCTCTATATGCGATACCCACGCACTCTATCCAACCATACCCTCCAAATATCTCCAAATCCCAACAATCGGTAGCATAATGTGCCATTTCATCACCTTCATGTTGTCTGAAACGCATCAATTCGCTATTAATCCCTAACTCAGTCATTAATTCGTAAGTTTTTATCATAAACCAACCAACTGTTTGATGCCTTATTATCCCTCTCTTTACAGCATCAGAAACGCTTAGTAGTATTTCCTTAGAATCATCCCCCATAGGATCAGGTATGAGTTTTAATTTGATAGAATCCCACTCATTCAAGTCATGTTCTATTTCCATCAATGGATCAATAAAATATTCAAGTTCAGCCATGTTAAACTCTCTAAGTCTTATCATACCTTGCCTTGGACTGATTTCATTTCTATATCCCTTGCCCATCTGTACTGCTCCAAAAGGCAATTTGCCCCGGAAATGACGATAAATTGAAGGGAATTGCAGAAACATCCCTTGTGCTGTTTCTGGACGCATGTATGCTTTTCTACCAATTTTACTCGAACCAATAGTGGTCGAAAACATCAGATTTAATGGTTTAGCAGGAAGCCAATCTACTTTGTTACAAGAAGGGCAGGGAATTTTATGCAGCTCTATTTCACTGTCTAAAGAAGCCCCCTCTAATGAATCAGGATTAGTATGAAAACCCTCTAATAAATGGTCAGATCTGAAAATGGAGTTACATGAATTACATTCTGAGGCATAATCATTGAATGCACCAATATGTCCACTTGCCTTCAAAACTTCTTCCGGTGTAATTGTTGGAGAATCGATTTCAACAATATTTCCGAGAGATATCCAGTGGTTAAGCCATTTTTGCATCACTTTCCTTCTTAAACGACCCCCTAATGGCCCATAATCATATAATCCAGCAACTCCACCATATATTTCAAAAGCAGGCTGAAGAAATCCTCTTTTTTTAAGTAAAGACATCAATCGACGGCTTTTTGCCTCATCTCCAATCATTTGTTTCAGCATGTCCAATAGTTTAGAGGTTATCAATAAACCCATTTGGAATGCAAATAGGATATCAATTCGTTAGTGAATTTTATTATTCAACCCGTTGGTTTTATAACTGCACATCATGGCTGGCTACGCATCGGTATTGGTGAAAAAATGGCAAAGATAATCTACTTAGATGAATTCAAAGATTCTGAAGAGATTAATCTAAAATTATGTGAACCAGTGAAGGAATGGTTCCATTGGAAATTCCCAGATTTTACACTACCTCAAAAAATGGCAATACCTGCAATAATGGACGGTGAACATTTACTTTTATGCAGCCCTACAGGCAGTGGAAAAACAATGACGGCTTTTCTAACCGTGATTGATAAGCTAGTTAGGGCATCCATGCAAAATAAATTAGAAAAAAGGATCTATTGCATCTATATTTCTCCAATTAAGGCATTAGCAAACGACATACAAAAAAATTTGATACAACCATTACATGAAATTAGGACAAAATTCATGAAAGGAAAAACTTCAGAAATAAAGGTCGGTTTAAGAACAGGAGATACGCCACAATCCGAAAGGCAAAAGATGTTAAAAAATCCACCTCATATTTTGATTACAACACCAGAAAGCATGGCTATTGCAATTAGTTCAAAAAAATTCCAGCCGATAGTGGAAGATGTTGAATATATTATTCTAGATGAACTCCATAGTTTAGTGCCTACGAAAAGAGGTACTCACTTAGCATTAACAATTTCAATGTTAGATACGTTATTAAAAAGGCCTGTACAAAGAATAGGAGTTAGCGCAACAATGGAGCCACTTGAAAATGTCGCACAGTATTTGGTAGCATCAGACGATAGAGAAACTAGAGGCCAATCACTAAAAGTGTGCATTGCTAAAATTTCTGGTTCAAGAGAATTAGATTTGGATATTGTAATACCTTCAGAAAGAGATATGGATGGCCATGTGAAATTAGATGCTGAAGGAAAACCAATACCAACTAAATTTTTTAAATTATCCGATAAAGAAATTTTTGAGTACGAAGTGCTTGAAATTTTAGATCTTATTCTAGCTCACAACACCACTATTGTTTTTGCAAATACCCGTAAAATGACTGAATTAATAGTAAATAAATTGCAAAAAGAATTGAAAAGACTTGATACTAATAAAAAAGGCTTTGCCAATTTAGTCGCGGGTCATCACGGATCAATGGATAAAAAAATAAGGTTTGAAGTAGAATCTAAATTAAAAGACGGGAAATTAAGGGCTGTTGTTTCATCATCTTCACTTGAAATGGGGATTGACATAGGAAGTGTTGATTTGGTAATTCAAATAGGCTCCCCTGGAAGTATTGCAACAGCATTACAACGTATTGGTAGAGCGGGACATCATGTAGGTGGCGTACCAAGAGCAAGATTTATGCCATTAAATATGGACGATCTTGTAGAATTAGCAGCATTACAAGCATCAATACAATGTGGGGATATGGATAGATTAACATTCCCGCAAAATTGCTTAGATGTGATGGCACAATTTATGATTGGATTGTGCATTAATGAGAATATAGACATTGATGAGGCGTATGAAATAATTAAATCGACATGGTCCTATAGAAATTTGGAATATGATGATTTTATTGATACTTTAGATTTATTGGAGGATGAGAAAAGAGTCTGGATTGATTATGAAGAAAATATTTATGGAAGGCTAGGATATTCTCGTATGATTTATTATACAAATGTGGGAACAATAGCTCCAGACAATAGTTATCTGGTTTTCAATATGGATGGCAGTATTTTAGGCAATTTATCAGCTTCATTCGTAGCCAAGTTAAGGAATGGAGACATAATTTTGCTAGGAGGGCAGACATATAGAATTAATTCTATAGATGGAACTAGGGTAAATGTAAGCCAAGTTACTGGACATAGGCCTAATGTCCCTTCATGGAGTGGAGAAGCAAAATCAAGGGCTAGGGAATTATCGGCACAATTAACTAAATTACAAGATGCTTGTTTATCGGTAATTAGAAATGGATTTAATGCTAGAAAGATGTTGAGAGACGTATATGGCCTTTCAAATCCTGTAGCAATCTCAATAGCAACCCACATGGAGCAACATGCTTATGATTGCCTAGAAGCACCCAATAATGATACAATATTGGTGGAAAAGGTAGAGGCTCCATTTCCCACCTATGTAATTACAACATGTAGAGGGAGGAGTTTCAATGTAGCTTTTGGATATTATTTAGCTGGATTAGCTGAAGAAGAAGAGAATCATGTTCATGAATTATCATTTGATGAAAATTGTTTATTAATTAAATTAACAAAAGAAATAGATTTTGGAGGGCTTCATGAATATCCTGCAGATAACTTCCAGAATGTTTTAGAAAAATATGTGTTGAATACTGAATTATTTTCAAAAAGATTTAGGGAGGTTTCTGGAAGATCTATGATTATACCCAGAAGAATCGGATCAGAAGAAGTAACGCCTCAACAATTCCAACAAAAAGCGGATGCATTATTAGCAAAACATAGAGGCGAAACTTCCAGTTTATTGATGAAAGAAGCTATGAATGAAATATTTGAACAAGATATAGATTCTTGGGCCCTTAGTGGATTTTTAGCACGATTAGAGGCTGGTTCAATGAATATTTCAATGGTAAGGACAAAATTACCTTCTCAATTAGGGATGGGATTGTATAAATCTGCATTTGAGGATTTATTGTCTATGGGCACCAGAGCATATTTAATTAAAGATATAGATCCAGAAGTATTAAGGCGCCTATTGGGAAGAAGAGCACTAGCAACTGAATTGGATATAGAGCAAATTAAGAAATATTATGAAGAGAAAGTACCAATACCAAAGAATGCGGATGATTTATTATTACTAATGGAAATGGGTGGAGGATTAGATAGCGACCTTAAAAATCCATTATATGATTCCAAATTAAAAGAAATTGGTGAGAAAAAAGTTTCAGAATGGGTATTGGAATTAGTAGAAAGTAATAAAATTACTAAAATTAAAAACACTGGCAGTGATTTATTAGACAACAAATGGTTTGGAACTTGGATGGCAGAAGTTCACGGAACTTTAGGAAAAATCATGATACAATCGAATGAAATTGAAAATATAAGAGATGTCTCGGTTCAGGGCTTGTTTTATGAATGGGCTCTAGAATTTGATGGTTTTAATGTTAAAAAGTGGGGCAAAAAATCAATCACAGATCCGCATGAAGCCATGAGATTTAAAATATGTGAATTACTAGGTAGTGAAGGGCCAAAAACACTTGAAGAATTAACAGAAAGGTTACCATTTCCCGAAAGTCAAATCGAATCTCTATTACACGAATTAGAAGTAAGAAATATTATTTCTGTTGGTTTTTATTTACAAACCGAGGATGCTGAATTTATTCTTCGTGTTGACGAACACAAGATTACTGGAGGAGATGGAGATATAGTTTCCTATAGAGCCCTTCAAAATTTAATTCTTGACAAATCTTTCAAAACACACAAAGATCCTTACAAAGCATTCTCTTCACACATTATGTTTCAAAAACCACAAGAAATGCTTGAAAGAGTTTTAGATTTTAGATTTGCAGATTGGAAGGATTTGCAAATAGATTCTGATGTGATTAGAGGTAGATTACTGCATAATAGAGTAGGATTTACTACATTGGATAATTTACCGATGTTACTTGGTTTGAGACCTGAACCATTTATGAATGAGCTAGAGCAAGAATTATTTGATAGATTTGAAGATGATGAATTACTCACTCGTATTGAATTATTTGAAGGCTACCCTAAACAAACAGAAGATAAGGCATTCCACAGACAATTAAGAAACGCTCTCCATAATTTAGAACGTAATTTGATACTTGTAAATCAATTTGAAGAAGTGCCAGGCAGGAAAAGAAGAGTGACATTATACAGGACAACCAAAAATATAAATCCACTTAAATTTAAAGACTCATTATTAGAATTAATACGGAGAATCGGCCCCATTAAACCAAATACTCTAAGATTATACACTACGAGAAGTGTTGATGAATTAGTAGATACTTTAGGAGATTTAGAAAGAAGTGGCCAAATAACGAAAGTAATTGCATTACAGCCCGAACCCACAGAGTTTTATTGTATTCCTGCCGATTATAAATTATTAAATGCACACAAGAGAGAAGATAGGAATATCAGAATTTTAACACAATCAGACCCATTTTGTTCTAGATTTATTTGGGAAATTAGAAATATTTTGAAATCTGGATGGTATTTACCTGTTTTCAAAGGTACCGACGCCATTGGGAAAATATTAATGTTCAAAATAAATGACTACCTAGAAATTAAAGATATGCAAATCCCTTATTCATATTTAGAAGATTTCGTAAAATCATTTGAAATCTATCTTGATAATTATAGAGATCAATTAGTAGACATTGCTCTTTTATCTAATTTTAATGGAGAGCCGATAATTGATGCAGATGAAATTGTTAGGGAGCAATTCGAGAGTATCGGTTTCAAAATATCTGGAAATAGGATGATTAGAGGAGGTGTGATTTCCCCTATGTCTAGGGAGAAGGCTGAACGAGTATTATTTCATAAACATAAATTGCATCAAGATTCTAGAATGCCTAATGAAACATCAGCCCTAAGTTCTATTTCAGAAATAAGAGATGATTTTGCATTAAGAGGAAGGTGTGAAATGTATAGAGTAGATTTGAAATCAATGGCAGCCTCAGAAAGATTACATACAGGAATTAATTTGAGAAATCATAATACTTATGCTCCATTAAATTATTTTCAAAAATTACTTACAATGCGCGGATTATCAGTAGAGGAATTGCCAGGAGTTAACGATGAAAATATAGATTATTTATATGAAGCTATAGATTTCTTTGACGAGAATTCCAATCCTAAATTATTTATGGATCGTAACGATATGAAGCGTTCTGAATTTAGAAAAGTAATAAGGCCACTAATTAGGAACGGGTATATCATTCAAGATTTTAGAGAGGGTTTTAAAACTGTAAATATGCTTAAAAATGTTGAAAATTGGGAACTTAAGAAGCAATTTCTAACAGAAATGTTGGAAAAATTCCCTGCGATTACATTAAAACAATTTTCTAAATTAGCAGGGCCCAACTTTAAGCCAGAAGAACTGAAAAGCGTCTTATTTGATTTAGAAAAGGAAAATAAATTGATTAAAGGCTTTTTAATTGATGATTTGAATGAAGTTTGTTGGGGTAGAAAAGAAGACTTAGAAAGTAGTAGTGATATTGCACCTATGCGTGATTTTGTTCTTCCACCTTCTGATCCATTAAATCCTTATTTTGCAGATATTTGTAGACAACTTTTTGGATTTGGTACAGCATATTTAGTATTTCATAATGGTGAACCTATAGCTGCATTTAAAGCGAATACAAGAAATGCAATAATCGACGTAACCGATTGGGAAGCAGGAAAAGAAGAAAATATTGCATGGAGGATTGTAAAAGAATTTGCATGGGAGCACCAAATGCCCCTAACAAGTCAGGTAAGAATCGCAGGAAGAATTATTAAAAGTTAGCTAAGAATTCTTTTTCGGCTTCATGATTTTTAAAATCGGATCTATTACTCCCAAAACATTAGAATGTAATTTTGGCAAGATTTCAAAAATAACTAAGGCCATTAAAAACATGGCAAAAAGAGATAAGACTTTTGAAGCATATGAATGACCAAAATCAAAAATACTAATCCCAAACCATTCCCAATTAGGATAATTTGAGTGCATCCAAATCAAACCAGCATTTCTAAATAGATTTAATACATGTATTAGAGGTATAACAATAATTAATGCTCTAATTTTAGATTTAAAACTTGTATTGACTGCTAAAACTGCACCAACAAAAATAATGATTGATTGAAGTGCTGTACATGCCAAGACAAAATTAATGCCAATATATCCGCCATCAGAATTAATTAATTCTACGAACATCCCATTTTCTGGCAATTGCTCAAATAACCACCATTTGTTACCGTCCCAAGATTCCCATAACACTTCATTTCCTGGTTGCTCACTTGTTTTTACAATAAAATCCCCAAGTTCCAAATCTCCAGAACCAGTCCATTTCATGAATAAAACAACCTGCCAAGCTACAAAAATAATTGCAATTCTATTAAGGTACGGTATTTGAGCCACAAGTAAATAAGGGGTTCCTGCGAAGAAAATCATTCCTCTTAACCATTTCATGTGTTCAGGAACTCCTCCTGTTTTCCCGCCATTATTTACATTTAATTCATATGTGGCTAAGTAAATCCCAAGGAAAGGGGCGGCTCCAGTCATCAATATTAGTGTAGGATCCATTATTTTGATGTAATATGGGCAGGATAATCCGAAATAAATACCTACTAAAATCCACCCAGATGCGGCAGAATATTTTGAAAAATTACTTTTTGAGGTGAAGGCTAACCCTAATGAAATCATCCCCAATAATCCAATAATTGGACGGATTGCCGCTTCATCAAATGCCATTTCTAGAATCCATATGGTGGTAATATGTAAATATACTACCATCACAGCAACAACTAAGGGGATAAATTTGGATTTTGAATTAGATGGGTTCATGAGCGATTATGTGACTGATTTAAAATTCGCGTTAACCGAACTAGATAAAAAAGTAATTGAGACTATAATAGAAGCAGTTGAAAATGCGATGGATTGCAGCAATACAATACATTTCATAGGAAATGGAGGTTCTGCAGGAACTCCAAGCCATAGTGCTGGAGATTGGTCTAAAGAATTGAGTGTGGCAACAATATGTCATACAGATAATGCTTCAGGGATGACTGCATGGGCTAATGATACATCATATGAAGATATTTTTTCAAATCAGTTAAACGTATATCTCAAACCCGGGGATTTGGTTTTAGCATATAGCGGTTCAGGAAATTCGGAAAATGTCATTAGAGGAATAAATATGGCAAAGAAAAAATCCTGTATGACAATTGGATTTACGGGCAACTACAAAGGTGGTAAAGGAGGGAAATTAGCTAAGATTGTAGATTGTGCATTAATATTCAATACAGAATCAATGGAGCGCATTGAAGATTTACAATTGATTGTCAATCATATTGTTAAGGAATCAATAAAATCCAAAAGAGGTATAATTTCGAATTGTTGAGTTGTAAATATGGAGGAATTATTGCCATATAGACACAAGTCTAAAATTAGTAAAAAATTAAAGTTAAGAAGATTTCCAAACGATATAAAATGGAATGGATCCATAATCTACTTAGATAGGGATGGAGTAATAAACAAAGGAAGTGAAAATTACATAAATTCTCCAGACGAATTTATCTTACTCCCCGATGTTGCAAAATCCTTGGCAATACTAAGGGAAGAGGGTTATAGAACTTGTTTGGTTACTAACCAATCTCCAATAAATAGAGGGTATTGGGGTCATGAGGTATTGGAAAAAATACATGAAAAAATGATTGATGAATTAAGCAATTTAAATAGTGATGCGGTAATAGATTTAATATTATATTCTCCTTATTCGCCGCAAGAAAACTCAATATCTAGAAAACCAGGCCCTGGTATGCTTAGGGCAGGAAATATCATTTTAAACTGCTCGGAATTAGGCAAAGAAATTCCTTTAAATTTTGAGAGTTTAGACGAGTCTTTACTGTACGAAGAAGGAGAGATGAGTGCAATGGTAGGAGACAGGTATGTTGATTACGAAGCGGGGAAATCACATGGAATAAGGACCTTTATGGTTAACCCTAATCGGGGTTTGCCTGATGTAATTCAAAGAATATTGGATAAGAACGATAAAGGAGATGTTCTGCACTAACTATGGCTTGGATAGGGTTAGATGATACGGATACTCTTTCTGGCGGTTGTACAACTCATGAATTTCATATACTTATTAGTGAATTAAGAAGGTTAAGTAATGAAGGAGCCCCATGGGAAGTTCCAACTGATTTTAGATTAGTTAGGTTGTGGCCCTTTGCTTTAAAGAGAACAAGAGGGAATGCTGCTCTAGCAACAAAAATAGAATTGCAAAAAGGAGGTGAGCCTTTACTTTTCCAATTTTTAGAGACCTGGTTCAAAGATTTAATAAAAAAAATTTCAAAATTTGAAGTTTTAGACAGCCATCATTCGAAAAGAGAGCAGGTAGCACCCGAGCCGTGCCTCGTATATTCAAGAACACAATTCCCTGAATTTTATTGGTTAGCTGTAAGAAGTAATATAGAACTTGATTATGCAAGATCTGTAATTGAAAATAATGATAATGTTAAAATTTGGAGTAATCCAGATAAAAATAGTGGATTAATAGGTGCTTTAGCAGCAATATCTTGGGTCGGGTTAAATGATCATACATGGGAATTAATTTCATATAGGAAAAATGAAAATATTTCTAAAAAACGTAAAATTACAAATAATTCAGTAAACTCAATGGTTGATAAATATAAGAATACAATATTAAGTAGAGACCCCAATTCCAAAAAAATATTGATTGCACCAAATACACCTTGCCCCGTGTTATATGGAATAAGAGCCGAATGCCCTATAGAGGCTGAAAAGGCACACCACCATCTACAATCATTTGAAGAAAATGAAATTTGTGAAACATTTCAAATTTGGCGCACTAATCAGGCAACTGGAGATCATCTTGAACATAGTTATGAAGGGAGAATTATTTCGGATTTAGCCATCAATAGAGGAGGCCATGTCATTATAGAAGTGGAAGCGATTAAGCCAATATTTGGTAAATTTATACTAGTTGCATTTTCTGAATCTGGCCCATTAAATAAATTAGCTAATTTACTGAAAAATGGAGACATCATCTCATGGCAGGGTTTGAAATCGCCATCAGGAGAAATCCATTTAGAGCGATTGAAGTTAGTTCAAGGTGTACCTAGAGAACTTAAAAGACCAAAGTGTCATTGCGGTAGTAAATTAAAATCTGCTGGTAAAAATCAAGCCCTAAGGTGTGAAATCTGTAAGAAAAACCACCCTCGTTTATGGGAAGGTGAGAAATTCTTTACGGAATCTTGGGTTGAACCATATTCCTCTGAAAGAAGACATTTAGCAAAGCCATTGAATAGGCAATAATTTCAGATAATGTTTTCACCTTTAGATGAGACGAGCATCCATGGCAGTACAAATGGAATACGTCTATATTTTATTTACACTATTATTTTTATTAATGGCGGCATGGATGTACAATAGAGTAAAATCCAATAGGCAAAAGTATATTGAAGAAAATAGCCCTGCTATTGCAGGTAGTGATTCAATAAAAGGCTCTATAGAAAATGATGGGCGTTATGATGAGCCGACCTCTGAGGATTTAGAACAAATGGAAAAATTACTTGAGGACGCCGCCGAGTCACAAGGACTAGAATACAAAGAATAATTATCCAATATATTCAATGCCTTCATTAACCATTTTGAAAATTAATTCTTCTTTATCTTTTATTAAAAGGCGTAAAGAGTCTGATTTGTCATGAGGAGTTATTAACCAATTTTCAAAACCCATATTTTCAAATTTTGTTTTAGATCTTATTCTATATTTTTCAGAATTATTGCTAGCATCTTCATATGACTGTGAGGTAATATATAATTGAATTTTATTTTTATCACATAAGTCTTTCAAATCTTTAATTTTACTAGTCCTTTCATTATTTTGTGAATTAATGCCATAATCCCATCCATCAATTACAATAAGTTTGGTCGTAGCGAGTTGTGTAGACATTATTATTAATTGATTAATGGCTTGATCGAAACTATTCATGTCTTTCGTTATGAATTCTCCAGAATTATCCGAGAATTCCATTGAATGGAATTTAGAGGCATTTTGAATAGGTATATTCTCCATTATTTGAGAAAACCTAACGGGATCGAGTTTATTTGAAATCCAGAATACTCTGCCTCCTGAAGATAATATTTCATTCGATTTCATCAAACAAATACTTGTTTTTCCCGAACCAGGGCTTCCTGAAATGTGTATCTGACCCATATCAATAAAACACCCTGAAGCCAACAGTGTAAAGTGATTGTGAGACATAACCGCTATACACTCACTTAGTTTGGGAGATTCATGAGCGGCCAGAGTTTGCCTCTAAGGAAAGGAGAGCGAATACCAAGAAAGCCATTACCCAAATACGAGGAAGTTGATGGTGGATTAGTCGCTGGTATAATGGCTCACGGAATTAAAATTTGGAAAGTTGCTCTTGATGATGAAAATCAATACGGCCCTCATGCAATGATTGCATTGTTAATATTAATGTCAACTTTTACAGGCGCAATTCTTGGCATGATGTGGGCATTTTTTGGCTAAGCTATTGCATCTAGTGCTTTTGATACACATTCTTCAACTAGTTCTAAACTAACTCCTAGGTGGTTATGTGGTTCAAAAACTTCTGAAAGTTCATTAGCATCTAATTTTGTTGCAATTATAGGATTCCTTGAACAAATATCAATTAATTCTTCACCTTTAGAAATTGATTCCATTGATGCCGCCCTTAATACTTCGTGTGCTTCTTCTCTCGAAACACCTTTTTCAACTAATGCTAACATTGCCTTTTCAGCCATCACAAGGCCCTTTTGAGATGTAATATTACTCATCATCCTATCTTTATCAACCCATAAATTTGTCAATACTTTTGTTGTTTTGAATAACACATCATCTAGTAAAGTAGATGCATGTGAAAGGGTAAAACGTTCACTTGAAGAATTAGCTAAATCCCTTTCATGCCATAGCAATGCATTTTCCCATGTTGGCATCATAAAAGATCTTACTATTCTTGCTAGGCCGCAAGCATTTTCACTCATAATTGGATTCCTTTTATGAGCCATTGTCGAAGATCCTACTTGTTTTTTAACATCGAAACCTTCACCTGCTTCTCCAATTTCAGTTCTTTGTAAATTTCTTATTTCCTGTAATATCTTTTCACACGATGAAGAAACATTACACATCCAAGACATGAATTCAATATATCTATCTCTCCCTACAACTTGAGTAGTTACTAATGGCACTCCAAGGCCTAGGTGTGTCAAAATCAACTCTTGTAATTCTCTTGCGTGTTCACCTTGTGCAGCACCTGTTCCAACGGCACCCAGGAATTTCCCTACGCATATTCGTGACTTTGAGTCATCGATTCGTTCCAATTGCCTAACTAACTCATCAGTCCATACAGCCACCTTGAGTCCAAATGTAATTGGAACAGCAGCCTGCCCATGAGTTCTGCCAAGCATAACAGTATCTTTGTGCTTTTTAGCAAGATTTGCACACACACCAATTAGTTCGCATAAACGTTTTCTTAACATTTCAATACTATCTTTTATTTGCAATGCAACAGCAGTATCAACAATATCATTACTCGTTGCACCAAGATGAATGCACCAACCAGCATCTCCTGCCTTTTCTGCCATTGCTTTTGTTAACGCCATTATATCATGTTTTGTTTCTGATTCGATCTCCTTTACCCTTTTTGATGTTACAATCTTAGGATCTGCAATTTCTTCTATTTTTTTATAGTCTTCTTCAGAAACTTTTCCTAGTTTCATATGAGCCCAGATCAATGCTCTTTCAACGTCTAATTGTCTTTTATGTCTTCCTTCTTCTGTCCATATGGACTTAAATTCTTCCGAACCGTATCTATAATCTAGTGGCGAAAATGGCATATTCTTCAACCACCCGAGAAAGGCATTGCGTTTGAGCATGACGCTCAATTATTGATTTTTAAGGAGGTGAACTCAAAAAATCCTCTACCCTTATTCCATATTTTATTTCCTTCGATGTGTATTTCAGAACTAAAATGTGGAGCATAAAGAACACTCGTTTCAAATTCTCCGCCTTCTCCATCAACATTGAATCTATATTTCTTGGAAGTCTCTTCTAATTTTTCTAACTTTTCTTTGCTAATGACCTTTCCTAACCATGATTCATCTAATCCATCACACGAAACAGAAGACAATATTAATTTGAAACCATAGTCAATAAGCTCCCTCATGTGCTGATATGGATCATTATGCCATAATGGTGAAAATGAGCAGATGTTTAGTGAGTTACACATAAGCTCCACTCTTGATTTTTGATAATCGCTTCTCAAGGCCCCTGTAACAATCCCTTCCAAACCATGTAAAACTTCACCTTCCTTCATTAAATTTGAAATTAAGTCTCTTAACTCAATCATTTCTAATTCTTCTTCGCCAGTCAATTCCAATTCTATATAATTAGTATTAGTTACCTTACTTTGAAGTTCTACAATCTGAGTTCCTGGAATTTGAAACATTAAACTATCATCTTTAATGATCTTGCAAGTAATTAATGACACTACATCCCAACCTTGTAAGGATGCCCACCAATGAGCATATACTGAATCTTTTCCTCCTGAGGACAATACTACTACTCGCACCAACCCTCGTAATTACTATTTTTTCATGAATGTCACGGTTATGTGCTTCTGTACAAGATAGGTTGATAAGACCCTTTTAGCAGGAAGAGTCGGTGTGAAGATGCAACCAAGCGGAAGAGGTTATGATCACGGTATTACTACATTCAGTCCAGATGGAAGGCTGTTTCAAGTAGAATATGCCAGAGAATCAGTAAAAAGAGGAACTACAACAGCAGGATTGAAATTTAGAGATGGCGTGATATTAGTTGTCGATAAAAGAATCAATAGTAGGTTAATAATTCCAGATTCAATTGAAAAAGTATTCAAAATTGATAACCATATCGGTTTTGCTACTAGCGGATTGGTTGCGGATGCAAGGCAATTAGTTCAGAGAGCAAGAGTTGAATGTCAAATTAATAGAATTACTTATGCAGATTCTGTCCCAGTCACAACCCTTGCTAAGAAAATATGTGATTTTAAGCAATCATTTACACAATATGGTGGTTCAAGACCATTCGGTACTGCATTACTAATAGGTGGAGTTGATGATGAAGGGATTCATTTATTCGAAACAGATCCTAGTGGGGCATATCAATCATATCATGCAGGAGGAATTGGTTCTGGAAGGAGTGCTGTTTCTGAATTTTTTGAATCTAATTGGAAAGAAAATATGACTATGAATGCCGCAATAAAAATGGGTCTCGAGGCACTGAGAAATAGTTTAGATTCTGAATTAAATAGAGAAGCCGTAGAAATTGCAATCATTGATTCTTCAGGATATAGAACTTTAAGCAGGGAAGATGTCAATAAAAATATAGATAAGTTAAAACCATTAGATCTTGATGAATGATAAGAGGGATTTGATTGGTAAGTCTTGACGATGCTGTAATTGCAAGATTTGAAAAATTCGGTAAAAGGTTTGAAATTTTCGTAGATTCTGAACTTGTAGAGCTATGGAAAGAAGATAATACAAGTGTAGAAATTGAAAAGATAGTCGCCATTGAAGAAGTGTTTCATGATGCTAAAGATGGAGAAAGACCTACTGCAGAGGTTTTAGAAAGAGTATTCGAAACATTAAATTTTAATTCAATCGCCGAAAAAATACTTTCAGAAGGAAGTATACAACTTACAGCATTACAAAGGAAAAAAATGGTAGAAGTAAAGAGAAGACAAATAATACAACATATCCAATCAAATGCGATAGACCCTAAATCAAAAGGCCCCCATCCAATTACGAGAATCGAATTAGCATTAGAAGAATCTAGATTTTCTGTAGACCCCTTTAAAAAATTAGAATTACAAATAGATGAAGCAATTAAATTGTTAAAGCCCCTTATACCTCTTTCATTTGAAAACGCCAGACTTGCTTTTAGGATTAATGGGAAACATTATGGCGCAGTTTCACAAATATTGAGGCCGTATAAAGAGAAGGAGGAATGGATGCCTAATGGACAATGGGTATGCATAATTGAGATTCCAGCTGGTATGAAGGGAGAATTAATTTCTAAAGTTATGAATAAGGATTCAGATGCCGAATATAAAGAACTCTAGTTCCGCTTTACTTAAACGCAAACCTTGTCTCGCATGGTCCGGAGGAGAAAGATGAATGAAGTATATTCAGGTGCTCAGGAGCGCCTTGTCATACCAGGTGACACAATTGGAGAGAGCAGAGATTTTACTGCTGGAAGCGGAGTAATTAATATTAAAAATAAGTTAATAGCAACCCAATTAGGACATGTTAAAGAAAATAATGGCACTATCTATGTGGAAGCTTGCAATTCTGCATATATGCCGAGATCTGGTGATTTAGTAATCGGATTTGTAACATCTATGAGAGGAAATTTGTGGATGTTTAACATTGGAGGTCCATTTGAAGCTTTATTGCCAATGAGTTTATCACCCTGGAACACACAATTTGGAGACTTAGAAGAACATATGGGTGTTGGAGATTATGCACTACTAAGGGTGCAAGAAGTAGACAGTCAACATGGTGTAGTTTGCACCATGAAGGGAATCGGTTTAAGAAAAATCACAACCGGAGTCGTAGAAAATATTGGATCAAATTCGATAAAAATGTTCGTTGGTTCAGAAGGAAATAATTTACAAAAAATCAAAAAACATACTGGCTGTAGGATTACAGTCGGAGAAAACGGAAAAATATGGATAGAGGGTGATGAGGAAGGCATCTCAAAGTTGAGAGAGATTTCACTAGATTTTTCAGATGCAAATAACCCATATCCTAATTCAAATTTTAAAAAATCATTTGAGAATAAAATGGAGGAGATATAATGGGAGGATATGGAGACGTAGAATTAATAGCGAAAGATGGGAAAAGATTAGATGGTCGTTTAGCAGATGAATTGCGACCGATTACAATTGAGGTTGGTATATTACCTGCCGCAAGAGGATCTTGTAGAATGACATGGGGACTTAATATTGCAGAAGTTGCTGTTTATGGACCAATGGAAGCTCATCCTAGAAAAATTCAAAGACCTGATAGAGCAGTTTTGGATGTCAGATATAATATGGCACCTTTTTCAACATCTGATAGAATAAGGCCAGGTTTCAATAGAAGGAGTAGGGAGATTAGTAAAGTAACGGCCGAAGCATTAGAAAGCATAGTTATGGTTGAAATGTTCCCTAGGTCAAAAATACGTGTTGAGATTGAAATTTTATGTGCTGAGGCTGGTACAAGGTGTTGCGGAATTACTGCAGCAGCGGTAGCATTGGCTGATGCAGGGATTCCGATGAAGGATATGTTAGTTAGTGTGGCAGCTGGAAAAATTAATGATGTTGTTGTATTAGATTTAGATAAGGCAGAAGATAATTATGGTCAAGCAGATTTACCTGTTGGAATAATGCCAAATACTGAAGAAATTGCATTTTTACAAATGGATGGAGACTTGTCTCCAGAGGAATTTGATTTGGCAATGGAATACAATATGAAAGCAGCAAAAGAAATTCATAAAATACAAATGAGTGCTTTAAAATCAAAATATGATGGAGGGGTTCAATAATGGTGGAAATTGTACCTAGATTATTAAAAGATCAATTGCTAAAATTGGCAGAAGGAAATAATAGAATTGATGGAAGGGAAAAAAATCAAAGAAGGGATGTAAATCTTGAAGTAAATGTCCTTACAAATGCAGAAGGTTCTGCAAAAGTTGTTTGGGGCGGGACAATAGTTTATGCTGGAGTTAAATTTGAAATTAGAACACCTTGGCCAGATAGGCCAACTGAAGGATCTTTGATGTGTGGA
>MDSZ01068316.1_pt1 | contig 32180 bp, 22 predicted proteins | sample 811201 | NCBI WGS metagenome assembly MDSZ01 (sample SAMN05326647, study PRJNA326480) | marine metagenome | isolation source: seawater | place: Indian Ocean: North | collected 2010 | reverse complement strand
CGTCTCACGAGTGACGCGTTTCTTCGTTTCTCTTCTTTCTCTTCTTCTTCTTCTTCTTCTTCTTCTTCTTCCTTTTTATCATCATCATCATCATCATCTTCTTCTTCTTCTTCCGCGTTGTTTTGGTGACCGTTGTTCTCGTCCTTCTTTCCTCCTGCTTTGAGCAGCAGCAGTTGCATTCGTTTCGCTGCTCGCGTCGTCACCGCCCACGTCTCGAACGTCGTTTTCATCAGTCTCTTTCTCGCGTCTCTTTCGCTCCGTTCTTTCACCGTCGTCACGTGCCACGCGACGAGCGCTTTCCTCCTCGCGGTCGCCGTCGTTCTGCGCGTCATGCGCTCCGACATTCGCCCTTCTCTGCAGCGCATTTTCCACGTCTCGAACGCCTCTCGAAGCATCCGTCTCGCGCGTTTGAGAATCAGCCGCTCGCCAATCGCGCGTCGACGAGCTGCTCTTCTTCTTCTTTGTTCTCGTCGTCGTCGGCTCTCCTCCTCCTCCTCCGAAAACGACATCATCGTGTCCTCTGTAAAGTCGTCCAACACAATTGCGCATTAATTAATTTAATTAATGGCTCGAGATATTTCCCCAAAACGCGATAAAAAATGCGCGCGATTGTCGATACTCTCGCTCTCGTCGTCTCCGCGTCGTCGTCCAAAGCAAAAAAAGTGGCGCTCAAGACGCGCGACGACCCCTCGCGCGGCATCCCGATTTCCCCCATCGGCGTGGGTACCATCAGCTGGGGCGATGCCTCTCGCGGTTTTGGAACGACGTTTCGAGAAAAAGACGCGTTCGATGCCTTCCAACGAGCGCGCAAAAGCGGGATAAACTTCTTCGATACCGCGGAAGTGTACGGATACAAAGGGCAAAAATACGAACAAAGCGCGGAGGAGATTTTGGGACGATTCGTAAAAAACGACGACTCCATTATTAAGGACGAAGTCGTTGTAGGGAGCAAAGTGTTCACGATCCCTTGGACGAACGCGCTTTTGGGTGGCGGCATTCGGTTGGGGAAAGAGAGCTTGGTAAAGGCGGGGAAAGAGAGCGTGAAACGCATGGGCGGTCGACGGATGGATTTGTGGTCGATCCACTTCCCGTTCCCGTCGTTCTCGCAAGACGCGCTGATGAGCGCTTTAGAAGAAAGCCTCGATTTAGGCCTGACGAGAGCGGTCGGCGTGTCGAATTACAACACAGAACAGTTGGAGCGAGCGTTCGAGATATTGGAGAAGCGAGGTATACCGTTGGCGTCGAATCAAATCGAATACTCGGTCGTCAACCGAAAGGCAGAAAAAGAAGGATTGATTCAAAGCTGTCTCGACCGAGACGTGAAAGTTGTGGCGCATTCTCCGCTGAAAGCGTTGAAGACGACGGAAATCGAGGAGAAATACGTCATCATGAATAAGCTGTGCGAATTTATCGGCCAAGTCAACGGCGGGGGCAAATCGAAAGTCTCGGTGATGTTGAATTACTGCATGGCGAAGGGAACGATTCCCATCCCGGGAGTAAAAAGAGTCGAACACATCGAGGATATTGAAAACGCGATGGGATGGACGTTAGACGAAGAAAGTGTGTTAACGATTGACGAGAAGATGGATTACTTAGACAAACTTTAGCATTTTATGTAGTTGTACGTAGGAGTATCTTTTCATCTCAACGCGCGGTGTCAGTCAAAACAGTTCAAATTGCAGTTTCGAGTGGTATTGAGTCATTTTCTTCAATGGTGATCTACTATGCAGCTCTTTTAAAATCATCCAATACTATAGGTACTTTACTATATTCTCTCTACGTAGGTACGTATACAATCTATGGTTACCCGCTACTAAATATCTATTTTTACTCCTTTAGCTCGCCTTCCTCTTTTTCTTCCTCTTCTTCCTCCTTTGCTGCTTCTTGCTTCAAAACGTCCTGATACGTCGTATTTTTCGTCTCACTATCTTTGTAATACTCCGGTAAATACCGCTTCGGTACCTCAACCCCACACGTCCTCGGATCTACCTCCACCTCGTCGTCGCGTTCGCCGGCTTTCTTCTCCGCTCGACTCGTCGCATGGAAATCTTCAAACCATTCCAACAACATAGCCAACGCAATAACTGAAGCGCCTTCCTTTCCGTCTTTGCCGCAATATTTGTCGATGTTTCCCTTCGCTCTTTCCCTCGCCATCTTCGTAAACTTCTCGAACGCTTGTTTTTCATTCGTCTCCTCGACCATTTCGCAGACGCTCTTTTTACGCAACGACACTTTCTCGAATTCAGAAGCCATTTTTGATGAAATGTCCTCTTTCGCATCCGCAGGTCCATCCGTCCAGCTCGCAGCCTTCTTCGCTCTCTTCGCCGTTCTATCCCGTTCCTCCTCCTCCTTCTCTTCTCTCTCTTCCTCCTCCCTCTTCTTCCAATCGTCCGGCCCAATCTCCAACTCTAAAATACTCTCTATGTTCCACCCGTCCCACGGCACGTGACATTCAAAATTCCCACTCGATATAATCTTGACCGCGTGACACTTCTCGTTCACCTCCGTCGCGTGAAAACCAATCCTTTTCCCGCGTTCGTCCACCGCGTAGACGACTATGGACCCATCGGTAGGCGTCATGCGGCCAATCATTTTTTTCATTTTTTTTTCCATCGCATTCGCCTCCGGGTCCCGTTGTTTCCCGCGACGAAATTTCCCTTCGTAATGCGACAACAAGTTCCCGAGCGTCGAGCCAAAGAAATTGCTCCGTTCTTTCGCGATTTTCGGTTGCGCGTGCGGTGGTCTTTGTCGTCGAACGTCCACCGCGATTGGTCGTAAAAATTGGTTTTTTTTCACTTCCTCGTACGTCCTTTCCATGTGGTCGATGGATTCGGCGAGTTTTTGAAACAGTTCTGCGCTTTGAGAAGAGTCGATGGTGTCGACGATGTTCCGACCTAAAGATGCTTTCAATTCTTTCCAAGACGCCTTGCAATGAAGGACGGCGTTTCGCGCGTGGGAAAGTTTGGTTCGAGCAGCCGCATCGAAGACGGGTGGTGGCGGGTCGTTGTTCATTTTCTATTATAATGTGAGGAAAATTCAACACCAACTGGCTACAACTCTTTCTAACTACCTACGTAATCATATATTTAATCGGCGCTCATCCCGGTTGGCGACGCTCTCTGTTGTCGACTTTGATGAGTCGTCGTCGTCGTCGTCGCCGCCGCCGCCGTTTTCATGCGTCTCATCTCGTCGACTCGTTCCACCATTTTCTCCTTGCTCGTTTGTTTCAACGACGCGTACTTCATCTTGGCGGAGTTTTGAATATCTTGTACGCTCGCTCGGATGCGTTCCCTTCGCTCTTCTCTTCTTTCGTCTCGTAACTGTTTGCGTTCTTTCCAACCGGGATGAGAGAAATACGCTTTGGCGTATTCCGCCGTGGCATAGGTCGTGGCAGCGAAAGTGATGTAGCCGAAGTTTTCGACCAATGCAGATGCCGCGTGTTTCTGCGCCTCGTAAGTGTCGAAGAGGAGCGGGATGTGGTCTAAAGTTTGCCCGCACGCGACAGTGAGGAGACCCATTTGTAACGCCGTGGCGATTTTGCCAACGTACAACGGCTCCCATTTTTCCGTGGAATTGAACGCTTGCCAATCGTTTTTTTCTACCCGCGCGCTCTCATTACTATTACTACTCTCACTCTCTGCTCTTTTATTTTCTCGCTCATCCTCTCTATTCACGTCGTCAATGGCAAAGTACTGTCGCCACGTCAACTTTTCAAACTTCAACGCGTTCGCGCGGCGCCAGAACCCGCTCGCTAAAAAGCCACAGTCTCTGATAACGAACACCCCAATCATCCACGCCGGTAATTTTCCACTCACGGCCATTCCAACACCTATTGAACTGACGAAAATCTTGTCCGCCGCGGCGTCAAAAAAGGACCCAAAGTTACTCGTTTGATTCCATCGCCTCGCGAGGTACCCGTCCAGGTAATCCGAGACGCCCGCGACCGCTATGGACGTTACGACGAGTTCCGTGGAATACATATCGGGTCCCTGGACAACCATGTACGATATGAACGGTCCCGAAAGTGCTCTCGCCAAGGACAAAGCGTTTGGAATGTTCGCGATCGACGACGACGACGACGACGACGACGTATTTTGTTGTTGTTGTTGTTGTTGTTGTTGTTGTTGTTGTTGTTGTTGTTGTTGTTGTTGTTGTTGTTCTTGCCGGCGTCGTCGTTCCAGGAGTATTCTCTCGTCGTCAAAGTCGTGACCGGTTTTTGCATTTCTTTCTTCTTCTTCTTCTTGTTCTTCTTTTGTTTTGGGTGTCGCCGCGAATCCTCTTCTCTCGGTCTCCTTCTTCCATCGTCGTCGTCGTCGTCCTTCTTCTCTCAAAGTCGTCAAAGTCGGGTGGTCTTGGCGGAGACGATGATGCTGCTGCTGCTTCCCGAACGCTCCTACTGTGAAGTCGTCAACACCGTCAAAGTCGGCGTCTTTGTGTGTGTGAGCGCTGCTGGACGATGAAGACATCGTACTCCCACCACGCGTGACGACCACCAAAAGCGTCGTGTTTTCGACCACCGCTTTTACCCCCGTCAAAGTCGACCACCCCAAAGCAAAGCGTCTTTGGCGAGACATCATCATCATCATCGAATATTGTCTCTCGACGTGCCAACGATGATGATGCTCTCTTTCGATTTTGGATAAAAAAAGACGCTTTGTCGTCACAACACCACTCGAGATACTGTGCTCCCGTCAACACAGTCGTCTTCGGAGAAAGGCAACAACACCACCAAGGGAGAGAGACAGACAGAGAGAGAGAGAGAGACAAAAAAAGGCTTCAGAAGAGAGAAGAGACTTCTTCTTTTGCGCGAACTCTCTCTCTTTCTCTCTCTGTCTCAAAGCGTAATATTAAGGTCTCTCTTTTGTGCGTCCCAATGAAGAGAAAAAAAAAACGCGCTGCGGTGTTTTTTTTTGTGCGTTTGTTGATTTTACAAACCCTAAACACTACACACCCTATAGACTTCCTTTTTTGTTCTTCATCTTTGAGAGAAAGAAAATCTCCTCCGACCAATTCTTACATTCGCTCAATATGATACCTTAAACTACACAACACCCCTAAAAATACTAGTGTAGGGTTTCATATTTAGGGAATTTTTTTTTTAAAGAACTGGTCTCCTCTTTTTTTTTCCAAGTAGTAGTATTCCCCATGATGACGAAAAACTCTCTCTTTTACATGTAATCAATCAAAACTCTCGAACACGCACCACCAAACAGTATACCTAAACAGAGAGAAAGAAACGCGACTTTCACGACGACTTTGACGACGACGACGGCACGATGATGATGGACGATGAGAAGGTCGACGACCGGGGTCTTTCATCGAAACACCACCAACACCACCAACCGCAAGAAATGGTCGTCGTCGTTCGGTGTTGGGGATGTTCCTCGTCGCTTCGACCGCCTTTGGATGCATCCAAAACATCATCATCATCATCATCATCATCATCATCGTCGTCGTCGGTCTTCTTACCGCGCTTTTTGTGCGGTCACTGCGGGGCGATTAACGCGACCGCGCAAGAGGAAGAGTTCAGTAGGAACAGACGACGACGCCGCGGGATGATGTCGTCGTCGCAGCACGGAGGAGGTTTTTTTTTTTCGACGAACGATGATGCGACGACGAATTATGTCGTTAAGGAGTTTTGCGTCGACGTTCCCGCGCGATGTTTGGCTCGAACGATGGGCAGGATTCTGATACCGACTGTTCTTTCCTTGGTCTATTTTCTCGTCTCGAGAACGTATCGAACGTCCATTCCAAAGCTGACGATAGAAAAGGAGACGATTTTGAGCGGAGAAATGGCGACGAGTGGCGCGGATGTGCTGACATGTTTTGTTCTCAGGGCCGCGTTACTCTTCGCGTGCGTAAACATTTACTGGAACTACGCGATATCGATTCTTTCGCGGCCGAAGAGCATTCGGAGTTTGCGAGAGGATGGCGAGGAGAGCGCCTTAGGGAGTGAAAGCGAAAGCGACGATGGAGAAGACGTGGAAAGTGGCAGAAAAAATAGAAATAGAAATGGGCTCATGCCTGTGCCGTGGTGTCAGCAACATAATCGCAATTTAACGAATAATCGCAACGAGATGGAGATGCAGGCGGACGTGGAGAACAACGCGAGACATCCGTCCACTGTCGTGCCTCGGGACTCGTTCAGAAATTGCGCGTATTGCATGAAGTGTGACGACGTGAAACCGTTTGGCACGTCGCATTGCTCCACGTGCAACAAGTGCATCGTTGATTTAGACCACCACTGTCCATTCTTACAAAACTGCGTCGGTAAACACAACGTGAGAGCATTCACGTGTTTCTGCTTGTGGTGTTCGTTGGGATGCTTGTTGGCATTCATTGTTGCAATTTTGTTACCGTTCACGTCGCAAAGAGCGGCGTTTATGAAACCGTACGAGCGAGTCATGAGTGAAATGGATAAGTATTCGAACTTTGGCAAGAGTAATAAGTACGAGTACATCGGGCATTTCCCAACCTCAACCGCAGCGCTCGTACAGTATATCGGTTTCGCTCTGAGATACATGGGCGCGTGCGAAGACACGTGGATTGGCACGTGGAGTATAGTCGTGTTAGCAACCGCAACCATCACCCCTCTCACGTTTGGTTTGTTTTACCAAACATACATGGCGGTGAAACGAGGCGAGTTTTACGTCGCGTCTTTAAAAGCGAAACGGGAAAAAGAAGAGCGCGGTAGTAGTGGTATTATTAGTGGTAGTATTAGTCCGGAGACAACGGCTAGAGACGCGTCGGGATTGAGTAGGCACGTGGAAGATGCGAGAGTGAGAGCGGTGTTTGAGCGAACAAAAGGCGAACACTGGGTGTTTTGGTTCCTGTTCCCGAGACTTTCTCGGGCGGGTGGGTTTGGAAGAAGAGGAGGCGTGCAAAAAGTCCAGTAACGCTGTTGGAATTAGAAGAGTTTTTTTAGTACGTACGACCTAGTACTAGGTAATTTTAATAGCGGCTCGCGAATATAGGTACATACTAGTATAAAAGCATTCGTATTTTCTAAACGTGTTTCTCTTCTAGTGCCATCTGCCGCACGCTCTGATATCGTCAAACAAACCAACCGTTGCTTCGACGTTAACGCCGGTTTCTATTTCGTCTTCGCACCACAAAAAGCGTGGTTTTACTCCGGGGACGTTTCGCAAATGTTTCAATACGCCTTCCGTAATCGAAGAGGAAGCGGCGAAGACGCTCGATGGAATTTGAGCGTTCGATTCAGATTCTACGATTTCTTTCAGCAAACTCCCATCCATGGCGGCCTTTGTCAACGCTCGAGCAAACGTGTCTATTTCGTTATCGTCGGTAACTCTCGCAGATACTAACGCGCTTTCGTTGAGCTCGACGCCGACCGAGCGAAACCACATTTTCACTCTGGTCGCGCTTTCTCTGATTTCCGAAACGTTTTCTGAGCTTTTAAAATCTCTGTTTTGCGCGCGCGCACATTTTTCTTCTTGCACGTTCTCGCTTACCGTCGTCGCCGCGGTTTCCAAAACCGGTGTCGCCGCATTCGCATCTGCATGCATTCCCGCTCTCTCCATCGCCCGATGAATTGCTCTCTCCAAAGCTTTCGGCTCCGCGCTCATCTCCAGCGTCCGCCTTTCTAAATCACTCATCGGGTAACTTCCTATTGGTTTCGCCTCGGGGAGTATCATCGGTTTCTCATCGTACCGCGCCGTCGTCGCGCTTCGAGGATTCCGCCGCATGTACCTCTCTTCTTCTTCTTCTTCTTCCCGTTGTTCTATCCGCATTCCGTCCAATCGCGCCGTCGTCGATTCAGAAAACACCACATCTCCTCTCAAAGGCGCATTTTCGAAATGCGCCTCATCGATTCTTTTCGCTCGCAAAGACGCCATCATCATCGCGCCCGACGAGCTCGGCAGAGGCGGCGGTCCTCGTCGAGGCGTCGCTTCCTCGTCGTTTTCGTTTTCTTCTTCTTCTTCTTCGAGCAGAGCTTCGTTTTTCGCCGATATCCACGCGAGGAGAGATGCGGTTTCTTCTTCTTCGTCGTCGTCTTCGTCTCGTTGTTCGATTTTGCCGATGGTCTCGTCGTCGCAAAGAGATGTGTCCATCGTCGTCTCGCGTCTCTTCTTCTTCCGCTGCTGCTGCTCCTAAAGCTGGTGTCAAAACGAGAAAAGAAGACTCGAAAATAATACTACTCTATAATACGAAAATAACACGCTTTTGTCTCCTCGTCCGTTTTCGTCAAAGCTCGAGTCGTCGCGTGCTCTCTCTTCGCGATGATGTCGTCCTTTTTACACCTCTCTCTCTCTCTCTACCTTTTCAAGGAAAGGAAAAAAAGCACAAAAATAGCGTCTCTAAACTTTAGGGTTTCAAAACGCCTAATGTTTAGGGTTTAAAAAAAACAAGGAGAAACACTTTTTGGGCGACACAGTTTCTTTGAGAGACTTTTCTTTCTCCGACCACCATTACAAAAGAGAGAGACGAAAACTGCTCTTTTTTTTGTGTCTTCTTCTTTCCAAAGACTAAAGAGCCTTTCTCTCTCTGTCTCAAATAATGTCCTCCCACCACACACATGGACAACAAAAGGGCTTTGAATCGTTCGCGTACGGCGCCTCGGAAGACCCGGGGGGGTTGTCGTCGTCTTCGGATGGTGGTGGTTTAGTCGGGGCGAAAAATCTCCGCGTGCGCGCGAGCCAGAAAATGCAAGTGTTTTTAGACCGATCCGTCCCACACACCGGACGGCGATGGATGTGCTGGTGTCTGCTCGTCGCGACGTACTTTCTGCGGGCGTACCTCGTCCACGGGTACTACATCGTGACGTACGGACTGGGGATTTATAACTTAAACCTGACGATCGGGTTCCTGAGCCCGGCGAGAGACCCAGCGGGAGGCGATGGGCCGACGCTGCCGAGCAGCAAAAACGAAGAGTACAGGTGAGAGAGATTATTTAAGTGTGTGTTTTTTTCGGAAACGCGCCTTATATAGAGTGCTTTTGGCTTTTATTAGGCGCTTTTGTCGGCGGTCGTTCGAAAGAAAGGTGGTCTGGAAACGAGGACGAAAAAAGCACGGCGCAGAAGGTCTCGACACGCGCACGCGCGATGTAAAAGAGTATGCGTCGTCTGGTTTCCGAGGAGTAGTAGTAGTAGTATTAAAGTCGTTCGAGCGTCCACTGACCTTCTTTGTTTTTTCTCCCTCTCTACCTTTGCAGACCTTTCGTTCGAAAACTCCCAGAGTTTAAGTTTTGGGTCAAATCCGCGAAGAGTTTGATCGTTGCCTTCTCCATGACCTTTTTTCCAGTTTTCGACGTGCCAGTGTTCTGGCCGATATTATTGATGTATTTCATCATGTTGTTCACGATGACGATGAAACAACAGTTAAGGCACATGATAAAACACAAATACGTGCCGTTTTCGTGGGGGAAGCAAACGTACGGGAAAGGTGGTGGTGGGGGTAAAGAGAAGAGTGGAGGGAGCGATTGATGTGTTCTCTCTCTCTCTTTCTCTCTCTTAGACTGTACTCTCTTTATTGCACTTACTTTTAGCTCCGTGCGCGTGTGCGTGTGTATAGCGAAACGCGTTTTTAAGAACAAATATAATAGCATCAGCGCGTTATGAAAACGCGAACAACTAAACTAAAACTAACTACTCGTGGATCTTCGACAGATAGTCCCATAACCCGTCGCCTAAATGGTGACACAGCTCTACCCCAATACCTTTATTTTCCGCCCGTATAGCTTCGGTACTCATCAACAACGTCCCCACCCCCAACGCGTGTTCTTTTCCTTCCGCGAATATCGCCACCGGTTCGTCCTCGTCCGCTTCGTCGTGCATGGTCGCCCCGCTACTCGTTAACCCCGGGCACATGATGTTCGATCCTTTAAGCACGAATTTAATCGCCCCTTTATCCGTTCGCAATCGTTTCATGATGTTTGGGAATCGATGGAGGACTTTTAACGTTGGGTAATACGGGCCATCTTTGACGACTTGGAAAAACAAGGGTTCGTTGTCGACCAAGACTACGGTCGTTTTGTTCTCCAATTTACCAACTCTAATTTCCGCGTTCTTCTTCGGGAACAACACGTCTAACGGCGTCGGTTGGTCGTCGTCCGATTCCGATTCCGATTCCGAGTCCGAAGACGAGGACGACGCCGATTCCGAATCCGAATTTTTGTTCTTTTCCCCACGCGTGGGGGTGTTGCCACAGCGATTGGAACACAACGCCGGGAACTGGTCCGCGATTCTCGATCGAATCCCGCGTTGGACGGAAGATTTGATCTGAGTCGAGCCGTGAAAGTCATCCAAAGAGAATTTTTTGAACATCGGTGATGGTATCGCTCGTCTTATTAGGAGGAGGAGTGTGATAGGAGAGTGGGTGTTTCTTAATTAATACGAGCGATGCAATTATTTAATGCGGATTTGATGAAAGAGAGACAAATAAAATTATTTTGTCGCGCGCGCAACACACGGTTGCTCGCGAGCCTTAATCTACGGAATACTTCTCGCACCCGACGTCGACGCTTTCGCTAAACTCAGATTTCCAAAACCCGTCGGTTTTCTGGTTCATCATCCAATCTTTGTGAAACTCATCGTCGCTGTATTGATTCTCGTCCTCTCCGCCGGAAAGGCCGGTTAAACTACCGCCTTGGGACCAGGCGCAGACGGCGCCCGAAGCGGCGCCAGCGAAGATGGACACTTCAGAGGTGGACTCATTAGCGCTCATGGCTGCACAAGTGAGAAGACCTTCGGCTCCGGGTAAAGAATAGAGGTACCCGCCGTTAATGTCCACATCAGAGTCTAAGACGACTTCGCCTTCTTCGCGTTCGACGAAGAGAGAGCCGGAGAGGCCGACGCCTTGGCCGTCGACGCATCGGACGTGGAAGAGACCGAAAGGCGCGTCGGAGGAATCAGAATCGTCGGAGTCCCCAGAAGTGTCATTGGCGTCGTCGCCATCGTCGTAGTAATTGGAGACATCCATATTCGCCACGCTGGATAAGTTGGACGTTTGGCTTTGGCCGCTGTTGACGGTTTCGAGCACCGGTAGGTCGTCTTTATGATGATCCGACGAAGCGTTCGCTGACGTTTTGCGCAACAACAAAGTGCTCGCGATGTTCGAAACTGCTTTCGATAAAGGAGTTTCTTTACTCTTTTGCGAAGGTGGAAAGTACGCCGCCGTGGACACCAACACTCCAGCTGGTTGGCCGCTTTGCAAATTTCTTTGATTCGTCGCGCTTTTCGGCGTGGCGTTTGGTAAAGAGCAATACTCTAATCCTGAAATAGGTGCTTCGCACCCATCGATTCTGGGTGCGTTCGGTAAATAACGAGGTTTCGCGGACGGTCTAGCTAACACGTGCGTTTTTACGGAAGAGGAGAAGTCGCCCGCAAAAATAACCCCGGGAGGTCCGGCGCATACGGAAAATACGCGGCGTCGGTGACCAGTCATGGTCGCCGCTGCAACTTCTTGCCTTGGATCCCATACTTTGACAACACCGTCCGCACCTCCTGAAACGAACAAACCGGCGCCGTCTAAAGAAGGTTCGTTGTAGCTAATCACGCACGTGACATCGTTATGATGACCTCGAATGCTCGCTCTCTTTTGACCGGTATTCAAATCCCACAAAGCGAGCGCGCCGGATCTCGAACCAACCGCAATGGTCGCCGATTGCCAATCGACGGCGCCAGACGTGACCGCGTCGAATACGTACATTTTACGCGTTTCACGAGATCGCTCTAGATCCCACACGCGAATGGTGTTATCTCTTCCACCAGAGACGCACAAGAATGGTTTTTGAATTACGCCCGCGCCAGCGTTGCTGTAATCAGCGATGGAGAGAAACTCGACGCGGTCGGTATGGCCCGACAAACTGTGACCACCGGACAAACCGACGTTTGGATTCCATCGCCAACTACGAATGGTCCCGTCCCAACCACCTGTGGCGACAATTTTCGCGTTTGGTAAAACGTTCGTCTTCGAACACCCGATGCAGGACACGAGTTCGTTGTGCGCAAACGGATCCTCTTCCGGCACGATTGCGCGTCGAAAACCCGGCGCACGGTCGCCAGCGCCGCCGAAACAGCCCAGATATGGATTCAGTATCGCTCGATTGTCCAAGCCGAAATTGTCTTTCTGGTCTTTACCGCTATATTTCTTCGCATTTACGGCTGGTATTTTTATCTGCGTCGCCGGTGCTTTCGCGCCTCCTGCATTTATCGAGGGGAGATACGGTGGCGTCAAATACCCAGCATCCGAACCGCTCGTATACGTAGACGTTCTTCCAGTCGATTGTTGCGACATGTGAAGTAAGTTCTGACTCGAATTTTCTTTCCGTATGCGCTTCAAATTCGCTCGCGCTCTTCGTTGCGCTTCCTCGGTTTTCTTACTCGTGCCGCCTCGGAACCAATTCAAAATGGTGCTCAGAAATGCGCCTAAAGATTTCCAAAACACGTCGGTGAAGAAATATACCCACTCGTCTAACTTGTTCACGATATGCGCCCATCGGCCAGGCACTAATGGTAGATCTTCTGAAAACGTGCGCTCGGAGGACGCAGTGTGCACGTGGTGCGCTTTTTGTTGTTGCTGTTGCCTAGATGCCGAGGACAGTTGCCTTCGTAATGCATTAATCTTACTACTCTCGTCGCTTTCGCGTCTCGCGCGTGTTAAAGATGGAGACGACGGTCGATGAATTGGCGAAGTCGACGTTAGATTCGGGGGTAAGACGATGAGTTTTTCCGTGCTCGGGAAGCGCGTGGATGACTTTTCTCGTTCGTGTTGCTTCCTTCGTCGTTCGCTGACCTCGTCGTCGTCGGAATCGAATGCGGAATTCTTTGTGATCATCTGCGCAATCTCATCGACGGCGCTCTTCTTTTTTATTGTCGTTGAATTATCAGACGCCGTTGATGTTGTTTTTCCCTCGTTCAACTTCTTTTCTGGCGTAGTCTTTTTCGCGTGATGGGGAGGCGAAGCGTCCGTGTTCGTATTCAATCGATTCTCGGTATTCGTTGTCATCTCCGACGTATTCCTCATTTTCATGTGCGCGATGTTCTCCTGACTAGAATTTCCGTTCGGTGTAGATAGCGAGAACGAGCTATCTGTACCTAACGGCGACTCTGGTTCAGACGAATACCCGGACGAAGAACCGCCCTTATCTTCCTCTTCCTTTTTACTCGACTTCCTTTTGTTCTTTTTCTTCTTCTTTTTCTTCTCGCTGCCGCTATGTTCTTGCTGATGCAAATGTTGTGAAGACGACGACATCGACGTTGTCGCCAATTCTGTCGTGTCTACTAAATTGTTTCGCATCGTGGCCATTTTTGCTGAATTCGACGCCGAAATGGCCGACCCAGATTTCTTCCTCTTGTTTTCCACCGTCTTCCACTCTTCGTTGGCATCGTCCATCTCTTCGTCGCTTACCGACCCGAACGAGTTGAACGACTCGAAACTCTCCACGCTTCTGTTCATGACATTTGCCGGTACCGTTGCACTTTTATCGATGTCCTTAGCACTCGAGCCGAGTTTACCCGTCGTCGTCGTCGCCGCCGCCATCGCCGAAGTCTCGCGCGCGTCGTTCCGCTCGTCCAATTCCCCTTTGTCCTTCGTTTCCTTCGTCGCCGCGAGCTGCGCCGCTTTCATCTTCCTTCGCAATTTCTTCTTCTCCTTCCGTCGCTGTTTTCGTCTCAGCTCTTCTTCTTCCTCTCCTAGGCCGATGGCGTCGTTATTGTTGTTGTTGTTGTTCGTCTCTTCTCCTCCCGCGCGGTCGCGGTCTCCGCGGTGCAACTTCTCTTTCGCATCTTCAAATTCCTCTTGACTTTCTTCGGAATTCGATTCCGCGTCGTGTTGTCTCAGCGCGTCCCACGAGTTCGAGCTCTTAATCTTCTGCTCGCCGCGTTGTTGGTGGTGTTGGTATCCTCCTCCTCCTCCTTGTCGTCGTCGTTCCGCGTTGAGCGAGTTTCTTCGCGACCCGGCGGACTCCCCGTTGTCGACGCCACCCGTTACGACCATCGTTTCCCGGAATGAGAGGACATTCGAATTGTGTTGTTGTTGTTGTTGTTGTTGTTGTTGTGGCGCTCTCGGCGGTTTGTGCTGCTTGTTGTTCTCGAGCTGCTGCTGCTGGTGGTGGTGTTGGTGTCCTCCTTTTTTCTTCTCTTTGGGGACGACGACGGTCCACTCGTTCTCCTCGTCCGCCGTGTCGTTCATGCTTTTCTCTCTTCTTCAAAAGAGTCGTCTTCTCGTTGGTCTTAAATCAATGCGAAAGAAAAAGAAGAAGACAAGAAATTCTCCATTGTATTATTTTAGGGTTTCATATCTATATCTTTTAGGGTTTAGATCGAGTAACGCCTTTTTTTTTCCCTCTCTTCTTTTCTCAAAAGTAAAGAAAGAAAGCACATCGTTTGACCTCATCGGCCAAACTCCAAAAGAAGAAGAACTTTGAGAAGGATGAGCGACCACCACGAAAACCGCGCGGCGGCGTTTTTCGACGATTATTCATCGGTCGAAGAGACGACGACGACGAAAAAAACGACGACGACGCCACAGTCTTCTCTGCTCCCGACCGTGCTCTGGGCGCAAAGACGCGACCGGATTTTTTTAACGTTCGAGATCAAAAACGCGATTCGAGATTCGCTCGACATCGAGATCGCGAATCCGTATCCCGTGGAGAAGATCGAGAGTGGAGAGCCGTTCGTGGGAACGAGCGAGGTGAGATTGACGTGTGAGAGTTTTGTCGTCTCCTCGGGAGGCGGTGGGGGTTCGGAGAGCGGAAAGATATGTGGCGAAGGAGGAGCGCGGGTTTTGATGATCGATGATTGTTCGGTGGAAACGGTCGGGGAGAAGTTGAAAAGACAGGGATTCGGAGGAGAGGAAGAGGACGAAAGCGGACACGAAAGCGTGGAGAAACCAAGGACGCCTGCTTTGACGTCTCCTTGTCAGAAGACGACGGACGGTATCGACGGTGAGCGCATCGAGAACCAACCAACTCACTCTTCCGAAACCTCCTCGCCGCGCTCGGTCTCCGAACGAAACCGCGATCCTATCCCTGGGGGTCGCGAAAAGCAAACCCACGCCATCCAACTCGAACTCTACAACGCCGTTCTCTCCACCAAAATCTCTCACAAACTCAACGTCACGGACAAAACCATACACTTGGTCCTCTTCAAACCAAAACCTACCCCTCACTGGCCCCGCCTCCTCGCCACGCGCGAAAAGTTTCGCCACGTCAAAACCGACTTTGACGCCTGGAAAGACGAAGACGAAGAGTTGGAAGACGAGAATGCATTCACGTTCGACGCGAAGAAAATGTTGAATATAGATCAGTACGAAGACGCGGAATTGTTCGACGACATATCGTCCGACGACGAAGACATGCCAGATTTAACCGAAATGGTGTGATTCGATGATCGAGAAAAGCAGCATTAACGGCGCATGTATATAGTAGTTTTTTTGTTGATGTATACGTACATAATACTACATGGAGAGCATTTGAGGACATTTTTTTTCAACGAGAATTTTTGCCCTTTTTTTTTTCATAAATTCCCCTAAACCCTAATACCATTTTTTCCCATAAATAAAAAACCTTTGAGATATATATATCGTTATTAGTAAAAGAAACGAGAGTACGCGCGCGTAAGTACACGCACAAAAGCAGTCTCGCGTTGAAAAGAGACCACACACACCGCGATACTACTCCGCGATAAAACGCATATATGGGTGTTGGTACCCAAGAAGACGCAGACGACGACCTCAAATGTCGTAATAGCGATGATTTTGATGAGAGCGACGACGACGACGAAGGTCTTCGGTGTCCAATTTCTCGTTGCGTCTTTAAAGACCCGGTGATGATCGTCGGGAGCGGGAACACGTACGAACGAAAATGCATCGAAACCTTCTTCGAAAAACTGAGACGGAACGGACAGGTGCTGCGAGACCCGCTGACGAACGAACCGCTGTCGTCGTCGAATAATAGTTCGCAAAAAAAAGCGAGCGAGTTAATCACGAACTGGGAGCGACGACGAGCGGTGCAGAAATATTTAGAAAAATTACCTCTCGACAAGGTGCCGAGCGGATGGGAGACGAGAGAGGTGCCGAAAGCGAAAGAACTGATCGCGGACGAAAAGAGGAGAAAGATGGGAAAAGTAGGGATTTTTTTAGAACAGTTGGAAGAGATTGGACGATGGACGGTGACTCACGCGCATTTAATGGCAGTCGTGTTTTTAGTCGCGCTCGTGTTTCCTTTGGATTTGTATTCCGGGGGGAACCCGGTGTGGGCAGCCGCCGGGAAGAACGGGAGACGAGGCGACGGGGAAGAGTTTAACGGCGGGCTACTGAGAGCGTTATTTGGGTTTGGTAAAAATGCGAGAGGGGGGATGAAAGAGCGGAAAAGGATGGAGATGATTAACGAGGCGTTCGATTCGAAGTTGACGCAAGAGCACGGCGGCATGGCTTCGGTGACTTCGCTGAAACCATACGGATCGAGAGTGGTGGCATATAAGAACAACAAATCGAGTTTGTTGTATTTAGAAATCTCGCCCGCAAAGTTTTTTTCCGCGCGGAGCGTCTCGCAGTTTGGGTTTAGTTCGTTTTGGATTTTTTGCGTCTCGCAGTTTACGAGAGGCGCTTTGAGAGCGAACCAAGCGATGGCGCATCCAGGCATAGGCGGAGCGCAAAATTTTTTCCTACCCGTGTTTTCCGTGCCGTTTTGGGGTGTTGGGTTTGTCGTCGGCAGAGACGCGATTCTTTCTGTGTCAGAGACGAAGATAATCACGATTTCGCCAGATACCTTTTCCATTAAGAGTAAAATCGGCGGGTTTGATTACGACGTGAGATATGGGAAGACGGAGGAACTGACGAGCGTAAAAAGAGAGGTAGCGAGTATCGTCAACGGCGTGAAATATTACGCCATAGTTTTACGAAGAGGCGTGGAGAAGATATTCGTGGAAAACGGTGGATTGGAAAATGAAGACAACGATTTCGTGATTAAATTAATTGCGGACGCTTTACGGGCGAACAGCCCGAAACGGTGGTTGTTTTCGTGACCGTGTATATATAAAGCGTGGTAAAAGACCAAGCAAATTTGTTGTAATTCTAAGTGTACATTTCTACGTATGGTACCATCTACAAACTTTCTACAAATCTAAATCGCTCATCAGATACTCCGCTTGTTTTCTCACGATAACTTCGCCTTCTTTGAACAGTTTTGCGGTCATGGAGTTTCTTTGCAAAGCGACAATTTTATTGTGCGCGATTGGTAATGGTCCGGGAAACGACACGTCCACGTGTCTCCACGGCCCTGCTGAACGTAACCCGTGCTCCATAAACTTCGTCCAACGTTCGTTACCAATGCGACCGGTTTTCTTCACTAACTTTTCCATGCGTTCGTTCAAAGGTGTAGTCGGTTGTACATCCGCTAATCCGCCCACTTTGCGATCTTCTAATTTGATGATTCCATCGAAAACAATCGTAGGTCCGCCGTTCAAACTCGCCCATTCGGCTTCTTGTTTTCTGGATAACTTTTCGTGTCGTAAAGAAGCTGTTTCGTAAGAAACAAGGAAATCGTTTGCGGAGTTTGCAAACGCGCATCTCCTTCTAAAAGCGCTCAAGGCCTCGATAAAGTACATGTCGTTCTCCTCGTCGTTGATAGTCATTTGAGCTAACAACGGCATTTCGTCATCCAAAGTTGTTTCTTCGACATCAAATAACGCTAAATCTTTGATACTTTGACCTAACCCTTCCCCGGCCCATTTCCTAAGCGGTCCAGGGACTAACTCGAAGTATCCGTACTCTCCAACCCCCAAGTGCGGCGTCGCCGTCGTCATAAACGTATGCATTTCCATCCCCATTATCGTCTTCGTTTTTCTCTCGTACAATCTCGTCAACGCGTATCGACAATATAATCCACCCATACTATTCCCGATAAAACTAATCTTTTTCAAAGGCCCTTTTGTCTTCGCGTCGTACTCCTCCGCGAACGCTTCCACTTCGTCGACGATGCGTTCTCCGCCGGCGACGATGCCATCAAAACTTCGCATCGGAGTGTTACACGTCACTCTTAGGATCACGTTATTCGTATCTCTGTCGAGCAACTCGGTCGCGAGCGCGAGTAAATCGTCCTCGGATCCGCCTAATCCATGGACGAGTACGAACACGTGTTTGTCCTCGTCGCTGGCCATCGTTTCCACATTCTTCGCGCTCGCCGCTTCAAACCGTCTCCGCATGTCTGTTCGCTCCGTTTTCATCCACCGCGGCGGCGACGGCGCACTCCTCCCGGGGGGGGCCAAAAATGTCTCCTCCTTTCCTCTTCCTTTCACATTGCTTTGTGTCATCGTGCCCTTCTTCCGAGAGAAGTTGGCAAAGTGATTGTTGTACGATTCCATCTTCATCTCCATCGGGCGGGAGGAGCGCATCGTGGCGGCGAGTCCGCACGCGAAAAGCCGAAGGAACCACTTCGCCGGGTATCGAGTGAGCACCCAGACGAGTCTCAGGGACGCGCTTTTGACTGGCACCGACAATGTTGGAAAAGAGAATAATCGAATCCTTTTTTTGTGTCGTCGTCGTCTCCAAAAGTCACAAAATCTTTCTTCTTCTTCAAAAAAGCGCTTCTTCTTCTTCGTCTTCTTCTTCGTCGTCATTGTCATCGCGAAAACGACAATGACGCCCGCATTATTATCTGTTGTTGTTGTTGTTTTTCGAGAGACTCTCTCTTCTTCTTCTCTCGTGGTATAAGGTGTTGTGGTGGATTCAAAGCCCAATAATTAAAGTCGACTTTCCGACAAAAGAGTACTAAGGGAAAACACACACAAGAGAGAAGAGAACAAAAAAAAAAAGGGGGGAGGGGGCCAAACCCTTTTTTTTGTGTGTTTAGGGTTCCAAACCATATGTATAATTTAGGGTATCATATCAACAGAAAAAGAGGCCGCGTTTTTCCTCGATGATGTCCCATAAGAGAGAGAGCGTCCGAGACGACGACGACGATGGCGACGAGGGACACCAAAGGCGGCGAACGGGCGCGCCTCTTGGAGGAAGCGTCAGCGGACGACCGCCACTACCTCGACGACGACGTAAACGACGATTCGGAGGAGGACGAATCGTCGTCGTCGACGTTTGCGGTGGAGACGCCGGTGTCGTCTCGCGCATCGTCGTCATCGGCATTTGGAGACGACGACGAGACGACGACGACGACGACGACGACGACTGCGTTGTTTAAATTGTCAACAAAATGGTGGGAAAAAGCGCGACGAACGATGACGTCGAACGCGTCGACGATGCGCGTGATGTGTACGGTCCTGTTCATATCCGGAGCCGTCCTCGTGGGCGCGTCGTACGGCTCCCGGTTCGGGGGCGATTTGTACGTGAAAGTGCGTCCGAAAAGAGAGCCCGCGATCGGGAAGTCTCGACGACACGCCGAGGTGGAAGTGACGCTCGTGGACGAGGCGAAGTATCCGTACGCGAAATGTCTCGACGGCACGAGCGGGAGTTATTACGCGTCGTTCGCGCCGAGTTCCGGGATCGCGAAGAAAGCGCACTATAAGAATCTCGCCGGTTCAGGGGATAAATTCGTGAAGAAATCGGAAGCGGAAATCGCGTCGTCGGCGATGGATGGGTTTTCGACGCACCGAACGTGGGTGATCATGTTGAACGGAGGCGGCGAGTGCGTGGACGGACAAAAGTGCCTGGAAAGAGCGGAGACGGAGCTGGGGAGTTCGAGTTTAGCCGCGCCAACGCACGAGTTTAAGAGCGGATTGATGGAGTTACACGAAACGCATAATCCGGCGTTCATGTACGCGAACATGGTGGTTGTGAATTATTGCTCGGGCGATTCGTTTTTGGGTCGAGGGATGGAAGCAGATAAGGACGGGTTGTGGCACTCGGGTGGACACATCGTCGATGCCGTCATCGATACGATGTTAGAAAAACACGAGATGAAAAACGCGGACAAAGTGTTAATCGCGGGAAGATCCTCGGCCGGTATCGGCGTATTGAGTCAAGCCGATCGATGGCGCGCGATGATTACACGAGGCGCGAAGAGCATGGATTGGTGGACAAATTTCCGTCGATCGAAACCAGCACCGAAGGTGTATGCCGCGCCATTTGCTGGGTTTAGGTACACGCGCAGATTAGAAGAATCGAAAGAATCTGACAACGCGAACTCGTCGACGACGACGGAAGAGAAACCGTTTAACAACAACAAGAAGAAGCAAGAGCACGAACAAGAGCAACGAGAAAATCACCGCGGCAAAACCGTGCGAAGAGCGTTACTTTCAAAGGCTCCTTTAGTGGATATTCCTGAAACCGCCGTGGCAAACCGCGATCGTAATCTCAAGGAAGAAGTCAATCGCACGAAGAAAAAGATTGATTTGTTGGAGATTAAGAAACAGTTATCGCTACTCGAACGCCGACAGTTCTTAGGTAGAGATGGAGGAGGAGGAGGAGGAGGAGGAGGACTTCCAACTTTTGAAATTAGCGGTGAAGTCGCCAACAGAGACAAAAACATCGTCGAAGAGATGGAGCGAACGAAAAAACGCATCGAATTGTTAGAAATGAAGAAACAGCAGAACAAACTGGAACGTTCTGGAGAAGGTTCACCAAAATCGGTACCCGCCGCGGATCTTGGTGAAATTCCCGGGCCTCCGAGAAGAAAACGCGATGAAGAAGAAGAAAAGGAGAAATCCTCATCCGCGTCTTCCTTAAGAGCAAAGATCACGCGCAAAGCGGCCTTGAAAAAGATGGAAAACGGAGGGAACGACGGCGAATGGGAAACGTACATCAAATATTGGCATGCAAAGCATTCGCTCAATCGAGCGTGCGTGTCCAAGAACGAAGAGAAGTACTGGAAGTGCGCTTCCGCAAAAGAGGCATTTAAATACGTTAAAACGCCCGTGTTTATTTCACAAGCGTTAACGGACGCTTTGCTAGCTGAAATGGTTGGCGACAACGCATCTCCCTACGGTCTTACCTCGGATCCATCCAACCCGCCCGTCGAGGGTGCTTTAGGCAAACGCGAAAAGGTAGCTCTAAAGAAACTCACCTCCGCGGATATTCTTAGCATGGACGCGAAAGAAGAGAGCAAAGAAATTTTACGTCTAATCTCTTTAAACGCGACGGCGCGAGAAATTTACGCGGAGAATTTGATGAAACTCATGCGGTCAGAGTTGAAAATGGTCGTCGAACATCCCAACGCGGGCGTCTTTGCGCCAGCCTGTTATGCGCACAACGACTTCGACGACGTCTACATCGACGGAATCGACCACCACACGGCATTGGCGTGGTGGGTGTTTAAAGATTCCAACGTCAAGTTGGTCGATACGTGTTCGGGCGTGTTTTGCAACCCTACGTGCAAGCACTCTTTGGCGGAGTCGAGCATCATCCCTCGCGCGAACGAAGACGGGACCAACACTCTTAACGTCAAGCAAGGCGCGCTCGCAGATTTACCTTGATTAATATGATAAATAGCTACAGTTAGGTAGTAGGTGTTGTACCGATAAATAATAAAGATATTCTCATTTCATTAAAACTTCTTTTGTTTGATTACTTTACTGATGGTATTATGTTTGTGTATTTGTGACTTTTTCTTTTTCCTTCACATTTGAAAAGAGCGCTCTCTCATTTCTCTTTCGTTTATGATGGCATGTACGAGCTCGTGTCAATCTCGTCCGGCAAACCATCAATGCTCACTTCAAACCTCTCGTGTACTTTGCTCAAGACGTCTGAATCTTCCGAGCTCGAGACGAAACTAATTGCCAAACCTTTCGTCCCGAATCGACCAGCTCTGCCCACTCTGTGTAAATAGGTATCCGCGTCCGCGGGCATGTCGTAGTTAATCACAATATTTACGCGTTCGATATCGATACCTCGAGCGACTAAATCCGTGGCCACTAAAATTCTCTTATTTCCATCCTTAAAACTTTGGTATCTCAACAGGCGTTCCTCTTGCGACATGGCTCTGGAAATTGCGATACTTGGGAAATTGCATTCTTGCATTAACCTATCCAACGCCGTGCACCTGGCCACGCTGCTGACGAAAATAACAACCTGGTTAAACTGCAACGCGTCCAACAAGTCGGTCAATTTCCTATTCTTTTCTTGTTCTTCCAACTTCACGTAATGCTGCACCAAACCGTGCAACGTCAACTTCGTCTCGTCGTCGACGAAAATCTCCATTGGATCATTCATAAACTTCTTACACACCGGTCTCAACTCTTTGCTCAACGTCGCCGTAAACATCATCACTTGCTTATCGTGCGGCGTCATCTTAAAAATTTCTTGCACGTCCGCTCTCATATCCAATTTCTCCAAGCACTTATCGCACTCGTCCAAGATAAAATGTGCGCACTTCTTCAAACTGATTGTACCTTCTTGCACCAAAACTTTCAATCTCCCCGGTGTCGCCACAATCACGTTCGGCATGTTCGCTTTTAACTCCTCCCGTTGCGTCTTAATGTTCACTCCACCGTAAATCACCGCGGCCTTCACGCTTGGCATGTGTGCACTAAACCTCGTCATTTCGTGCGATATTTGATACGCGAGTTCTCTCGTGTGACACAAGATGACCGCACCGACCTCGTTTGGCGTCGGGTCTAACTGTTGTAACACCGTGATGACAAACACCGCGGTTTTTCCCATCCCCGACTTTGCTTGGCAGAGCACGTCCATGCCAAGAATCGCTTGCGGGATGCATTCGTGTTGCACTGTTTTCGCGAAGAAGAAGAACGCGTTTTTGAGACACGCGCGCGCACGAGAGAGAGAGAGAAAAAAAAAGAGAGAGAGAGAAAGAGAGAGAAACTGCACGTGAGTATTTTTGTTTGTTGTTTGTCGTCGTTTCCAAACGCATTTGGACCAAATTCGTCGTCCAATTCAAAATTCGAATCCATCCAATTCACCGCGCGTCGAAAAAAAAAAAATCGCATCCACCGCCCGCGCGCGCGACGTTCCATCCCGTCGTCTCCTCGCGGCGACGCGTTCGAATGCTCTCTTTCTTTCTTTCTTTCTTTCTCTCTCTCTCTCTACGAATGCTCGAAAAACGAGAGAGAGAAACAGAAACGCTCTTCTCACCTTCGCTCGGGTGTTCGAAGCCGCAATCGACGATCGCGCGCAGCAGTTCCGGTTTCAAAAGGAAATCTCGGAATCCCGTGGAGTGCATGCCGACGTAGCCTTTCTTCTTGCTGTCCCCGCCTTTCGCTTTTCCTCCGCCGTCGGCGGCTTTCGCCGCCGCTTTCGCTTTCGGGGCAACGTCCTCCTCCTCGTAATCGAGCAGCTCTTCTTCTTCTTCTTCTTCCGCCATGACGATGATGATTTCTGAATCGATAATTGGGGGACAACAAACACACAGTAGTCGATTTGGAATGCGCTAATAAGGTGTCGTTGTGGGTTTCTTCTTTGATTATTCTCTCTCTCGAAAGTGCGACTCTCCCAACGAGAAAAGGAGGAACTGCTCACGTCTTCTTCTTCTTCTTCTTCTTCTTCTTCTTCTTCTTCGTCTTTGTCTTCGTCTTCTTTTGTCTCTCAAAGCCTTTTTGGAAAGCAAAGGCGTTAAGTTGGTGTTGTTGTTGTTCGAAAGGAAAGAGTGAGGAAAAAGGACGAGACGATTCAAACGTCAAAAGAGAGACACTCATCAAACAAAACGAAAGGAAAAGAAAAGAAGAGGAAAAAGACCCAAAAAAAACCAAAAAAAACACAAACCCTAAACATATCATAAACCCTAAACACAAAAAGTAGGTGATTTTGAAAGAAGGGGACTTTTCTTAGGAGTAGGGGACTTTTTGCATCACCACATGCGGACACCTTACAGAAATGCTGCGCGCTTTCGTGCCAACAACTTTGGGAGAACGAGGCTTTCTCGGAAGCTTTGTCGTCGCTCTCGAAAAAAGAAGAACAACGACGACGACGCTCCTCTCCTGCGGCGTCGCCGCGGCGGGCGTGTGGTGCCTCGCGAAAGCCAACATGTCGTCGAAAAATAACACCAATGATAATGCCTTTACTGGGGAGGAGACCGCGACGACACAACGGGGGTTGAAAGATTTGTGGGCGGGCGCGTTCGACGCGTGGATCGACTGCCCCGGTTTTGCGGGGGAGAAAGTCGCGTACATGCGTCCGGTAGCAAAAAACAACCTCCTCGAAAAAGACGACGACGACGACGACGACGACGCTTCGGGGAAGACGGGATTTCCAACGTGGTTAAAGACGCGACAGATATTCGCATTGACGGCGTGTAACCCGTATGGCAAAGAAGTCGAGGAGTGGCAGAACGCGCGAGCGAACGAAAAATTAAAAGTAAAACTCCGCGAGCTCGCGGATAAAAGGGAGGAGGACGTGCAATTCTGGCGCTCGTTTGGGTTTTCACTGGCAGACGATTGGAGAGAAGATGGGTTCGCGGTGGCGTTTTCGGAGTCAGACGCGACGGCCGAAAAGGATGTCGTCGCTCTCGCGAAACAGTTCGAGCAAGGTGCGATATATAGGTATAGGTGGATAGACGAGAAAAGGATGGAGAGAAAGACGGTCGGAGCGCTTATGATGGATACCGAAGAGACGGTGGTCGTGCAGATTTGCGACAAACCAGAAGGGTTGAAAAATGCAGATAGTACTTAAATGCTGCAATATTGCATCCCCCGAAATTCATTTTCTATTAAGAGCGATGAATCATACTTAACACTTCCTCCACCCGTTTATCTTCTAATTTCTCCTCCTCCGTTTTCTTTATACCACCGAGGACGCCAGAATGGACGCTATCGTCGAGCATTTCCGTGATCCATTTCTTCTTCGACGCGTTTAAACTTTGTTCATTTTTCTCTTTCTCGGACCCGCTCTCTACGACAACACCTCTACCCAGCACGGACATGACCATTTCCGTATGCACGTCCGATTGAACCAACGAGCGCATGTCGTTATCCATTCTGGTATATTCACGAATCCTTATTCTTGAATCGGCGGCAGCGCCGACGGCGCGGAAGACGTGGTCGTGGCGCTCGTGGAGCTTCTCGAGGTTGCGAAGAGGTTCAATGTCTAACGTTAATGTTCGACCGGGAGGTTCGTGAAATCGCCTCAGCGTGGCTAATTGCGCGGCTACTTCCCCAGCACCAGCGGCTCTCGTGGCATCTTCTAAATCCCTCGCGGTTACTCGCGCGTGGACGGTGGTTGTTGACCCACCCGCGGCGACGGACGCGGCGACTTCTGGGTCGTGTTCAAGCATTTTTTGTAAATTGACGAGCGTTTTGTGAATTTCCTCAGACGACGCGCAAACTGAGAGAACATTCGCGACGTGCTTTTCGTATTCGGACGCTAAAACAGATGCTGCGATATGTTTCACGGAATCCTTCAACCTAGCGCCGGATTCAGAATGCCATTTTTTCTTTGGTCGTTCATCCAAGGAGGATAAATCGCTCAAAGTCAAATGCGCGGCTAAATTGCCTCTCTCTTCGTGGTCTTCCTCCGAACCTTCCTCGATTTCATTCATCGATTCTCGTTGTCCTAGCCTTTGTGGGCTCTTCAAGGCGCGTTTCTCGAGAAGCGCTAAATTTTCCGCCGTGAGTATACCGGCGTTGTACTTCTTGCCCGAGATTGTAGAGTGTCCGCCTAAATCGTCCCTACTTCTCCTGTCAAAACTGCTTCTTCCAGAACTTCGTCCACCTATGCTGCTGTTGTTGCTATTGTCTCCGATTTCGCCGCTCGCATCGGCCAAACCATGGTCGATCACTTTGATGTTTTTGCCGACGTCACCGGTTAAATTTTTCGGAATTTTCAGCTTTTGCGGTTGCATCGGACGATATTTAATTCCTACTACGGATTTTGACCGTTCCAAAGTGCTCCAAGAGAAACGCAACCAATCGTCAGCGACACTCAGGACTTCTCCACACGACGGACGCTCGCTCGCACTGACCGTGAGCAGCGCTCGGATTAACTTAACAAAGTGCTTTGGAGTCGAGTCTTCCAATCTCGGAAAGATGCCGCGAATCATGTTTTGCCACACTTTCGTTATGGCCGGTCCGTCTGGAAATCCAGAGAGTAACGTCAAGAGCACCACACCGACGCTCCAACAATCCGTTTTCTTCGTGTACTGCAAATCGTTGCACATTTCCGGAGAGGCGAAAAATTTAGTCCCATGCATACCTTTCAACTTTTCATCCGCGGAGCAAAATATCGCCGAGCCGAAATCGATGAGTTTTAAATGAGGGACGCTGTTTGGTTCTCTCGTCCATATGTCTTTACACATGATGTTATCTGGTTTGATGTCGCGATGACACACCCCTAACGAATGCATAAACGATACCGCGCCTAAGAGTTGCGCTGTAATTGCTCGCCAATCATTCTCGTCGAACCATCTGCGTCGCGCAATAGCATCGAATAAGGAAGAACCTCCACAGATTTCTGTGACTATGTAACATATCCCGTGTTCGTTCGATTTGTCTTGGTATATCCCGCGTAATATGGGTAAATTGGGGTGTTTACCACTGACAATACGTAACATGTCGATTTCGTTCATAATTTGCTTTCTCGATTCTGGGTTCTTGAGGACTGATTTCACCGCGCAAACTTCCCCAGTTTCTCTTCGGACGGCAATACGAACGGAACCAAATGCGCCTCTTCCGAGCAACGCGCCAATTTGATAATCATCAAAAACAAGCGTTTGTTGTCGCGTACCTCGAAAGCCGTAGACGGTGATATCGTCCGCGACGTCGTCGATAAAGAAATCATCCTCTTGAAGGACGTAATCATCTTCGCCGATGACTCGATCAAAGGAGACGTCTAACTTGCCATCGCCGGTAGCTTCATGATTCGCTTGTTTCTGTTCGTTGATGAATAATTGCAACAATTCCATTTTCGATTTCTTTTTCCTCGCGACGCTTACCTGTAATCTATCTTTAATCTCGTTGGTTTCGAACAATCTCACGTACTCCTCCGGAGGCGGAATGTCGGCGACTAACAAAGTGATATCGTCATGTCTTCCTCTCACCTCTAACACCCTTTGTATAATCTTATCCGCACACTCTTTGGTGCTACTCAAAGTCGCACAAATCTCGCTAATGTCGCCGTCCGAAATAGCCGCGAACACGCCATCAGTGGCCACGAGTAATCGAGCTCCTGTTTTGGGTACTTTTACCCTCGTCACTTCCGGTTCGCACGTAATTCCTGGAACCGCGAAATCACCTACCGCTCTGGACACCGCGAACCCCCCAGGATACGCTCTCAAGGGGCCAATATCACTCCCATCTGCTCTTTGCATTCTTCCTAGTCTACATCCGGCTTGCACTAATCTCACTGCTTCCAGAGGATCATCTGCGTTGTGTTCTCGCGTTAACCTTTTGTGTGCCCGTAAGTTCACCTCTCGATCGTCCGGGTCATGTTCGTTCGGGTGTGGCAATAACAGCGCCCCTGAATCTCCACACGACGAACAAACGACGTCAAACGTTTTATCTCCATCACGCGTATCCAAACCTCTCTGAATAGTCACGTTCGTCACGGTCGTCCCGCCTTTGGGTACTTTCCGTTTCCCTCCGAAACACAAGCCGAAACACCCGCTACTTTTCACTTGCACGCTCTTGTCGCCTTCTTCCAACCCGTGCTCTTTGAAACCGCGTTCCAATTCTCTCGTTGCTCGAATCAAAGCCTTTTCGAGTTCGAAATCAATCGTTTTCTCCTTCCCGTCCATCTCGTCATCCTCGCTGGATTGCCTCGATCTGCGTCTTTCGCCACTCTTTGCTTTCGCGCTTTCCTCTCGTTCTTTCTCGATAGCTTCAAACACGCACTTCAGCCAGTGCTTCTCCGCGTACTTCGCCGCTAATGACGTTATGTGTCCGTCGAACACTGCAAATTGTGCCGTCGCGTCGCCGATTCTTGGAACGCGGTTCTGTTCTGTTTCGTTTTCTTCTTCTTTTTTAAGTCTCAAATCCAAGCAGACTTGAAACCGGTCCTCATCTTTCAAACGAACGATTCGCGAGTTGTACGGAAACAGCTTCGCCCCGTCGTTCTCTTTTGCCGGCGCGGTGAGAAATGGCACCGAAGCGTCCAAAGACGACTTTTCCTGCGCGTCTCGAGGACTCGCGGGCATTATTCTTTCGCGACGACGATAAATACGCGCGTCTTTTATACGCGCGAGTTCGTTACGAGAATTTCTTTCGTCGAATCGTGCGGCGCGCTTCCACGCGCTCGACCACCGCGACACCACCGAGAGCGAAGTCGACCAACGACGCGCGCGACGACGAGCACACCCGCCTCGATACCCGTGGACACACAAAAAGCGTCGCGCGCGAAAAAAAGGATCTAGGAAACGAAAGAGACAATAATAAAGGTGCTCGCTTTTTGTCGGCGTCAAATTGTGTCGAATAATAATTTTCAGATAAAATGGAAAGAATTAAAATTTTCGCGAGAAATGGTGCGGGAGTAAACGTGCATACATCTATACGTCTATCTCTATCTATACATAGTTCGTGCTATTACGAGCTAACGCGCTGTGTACGTGTTACTTCTTGATGAACATCCCGCTCATATCCGCGCTCACTTTTTGCATCAAGTTCTTTATGTTGGAATTCGAGCGTTGGCGGCGGTGCGCGTCTCCGATGGTTGGGTTTCCTGTTCCGCCAGGTATGGTTTCGTCTAAAGAATCGGCGTCATCTGCGGTACCTAAACGGTCGAATTGTTCGACATATCGAGCGATGTCTGCTTTTCGCATACCTCTGGCTTCGCAGATGCGCATGAATTCACTCCTGGTGGCTTTCGGGTCCATGGCGCGCAGAGATTCCGCAATGGAGTCTTCCGGGTTGAGGACGCACTTGAGCACTGCATCGATGCGAGAGAATTCGCGTTCGACGGTTCGGCGAAAGGATCGCGCAAAATTACTCGCGTTTGTTCTGGCGTTCGAAGAGGAAGAGCCACTGCCGACGACGGAAGGAATTTCGAGCAGCTGCGATTTGATCGCGTTCGCGTCCAAGAGCGCTTGTTGACAGCCAACCATGGAGAACTTTTTGACGCGGAGTATCGTGACCCTAAGTTCTCTGGAAACAGAGGCGGCGAGTTTTTCGCAGAAGAATCGAAAGTGGTTTTCCGATGATGCGTTCGCACGAACAACCTTGGACGCGTTCAAAAATGTAGTCGCGCACGTTTCCACAAACTTGGAGTGGTCACCGACGGTTTCAATCGTCCCCCAGTTCACGCGTAAAACCTCAGAAGAGATTCCCGTTTTGAGCGTCACAGAACGAACTAGCGTGTTTAATGTTTTTGCAATGCACGACTGAAACGCGTCTTCGGAGGAGGACCCGTCGATTCTCTCGCGAAAAGATGGGTCCAACGCGCGTCGAGTGGATTCCGCGAGCGGCGAAATCGTCTCCGCGCAATATTCCGCCGTGTTTACAATCAACACTAAAACCTTGATTTCATTCATTTTCACTTGTTCGGAATTACGAGGGCTGGCTATAGCCGATGCGGCTCGTTCGGTTCTTTCGTTGAGTTTAAACGCATACGTTTCTAAAACCGCTTGGAACGCGGCGAACATGTCAAATAACGTTTGACCTCTCGCCAAGTTGGCGCACCGTTTGAACACTTTTTTGATGTTCATAAACATGTCACCGGAACTGATGAGAATCTTATCATTTTTGTTGTTTGCTGGTACGTTCGATGGATTGTTGGACGCAGAAGTGGTAGTGTCGGATGACACTTTTTCCTCTCCTGCGGCTTCGTAATCCGCCGATCCCCACGTCTCGTTTCTCGTCCCTCGTTCGATACCGTCGAGCATTTGACGCTTCTCTAAATCAACGTAACTTTGCAAGTGACCTTCAAAAGCGCCAGAAATAGCGCCCCTGAACGTGATATTCATCGCCGCAGAGGCAGCGGAATCCATCGGCATCATACGTCCTCGATTGTTCGTGTTCAAGTCTTTTTGTTTGCGCTCACGTTCGGCGCGTTCTCGCACGGCAGAGGCAGTTTCACCGTCGCCAACGTTTTCTTCTTCATTCGTAGCGTTGTCGTTGCTATTGTTATTCTTCGTATCATTCGTATTATTAACACCGAAAGACGACGATGAAGACGCACCGTTCCCGAAGGTCTCGTCCAATTCGGCTTCAAACTCCAACGTCCTTCTCAACGCCATCAACAAAACTTGAGCGTCTTCCGAATTCTGTTGCGACGCCGCGTTCACGTCATCAACGTTCCCCCCATTTGTGGTGCCATACGCAACTCGCATCATTTCCTTCTTATTATCCAAAGCTTCCGTCACGAAGGCTCTCGTCATTTTACACAAACTCGCCGCGAACAACCTCGCTACCGCCCACCGTTCCGGAAACACCCCCCACGCCGTGCTCTTCTCCCTCACCCTCTTCGCAATCCAATTACATCTTCTATCTACGCTCTCCACGTTATTCCTCTCGTTCGCAAAACTCGCCGCGTATTCCGCCAACTCTTTACTCGTCAACCTCCCGACGACGTCTTCTCGTACCCTCGGCTCTAACGCGTCCACGACTAAACACGCGTCCGACAGAGTCCGAAACGCGTTCGGGTCGTTCATCAAAATCGTAGGTTGCCACAACGTCGCGAAGTCTTCAAACACCGCCGTTTTCAACCCTTGCGCGATTTCCTCGTACTTTGACCTTAACCTCTGAATCTTCGGCACGTCGCCGTACTTCGCGAAGTGCGACGACAACTGCGCCACCGCTTCCAACAAATGTGCCGCTTCCCGATAGTTTCGTCTGTGACACATCGTTTCCAGCTGCGACGTCGCCGAGACGAACATGGACAGTCTTCGTAAACTCGTAATCGCTTTCGTCAGCCGTTTCTTACACGCGTCCAATTTGCCGACGTCTCGCGAAATCTCTCTCGACCTTTCGTGCGCTTTCGCGCAATCCGCCTCCAACCGCTCCATCTTCCCTTTCAGCTGTTCCGCCGCTGTTTCCGCGAGCTCCAAATCCTTCACCACGCGTTCCCCGGCGATGCTTCGATCGCGGATCGACTTCCGAACCTCTCGTTCCATCGTTTGCGTCGCACCCGCGAGCTTCTCTTCCAATTTTTGAATCCCGCTGCCGCCGCTGTTTTCTTCGGTCGTCGTCAAAGTCGTTTCGGTCATCAAAACGGCGCTTGCGTCCGGGAAGATGGCGTTGATGAAGTCGATCGGGTCGAACGTTTCCGAGGAGAATGGGTCCGAAGAAGCCTTTTCGACGCCCGACGACGACGACGACGACAACGACGACTGTTTCGAGTGCGAGGGAGCGACGACCGCGGAGGAGGAGGAGGACGCCATGACACCACCACCACCACCACCACGACTGTCGGTATAGTGTTGGTATCGATGGTGGTGGTGGTGTTCAAAGAAAAAGCGCTTTTCAATTTTGTGAGGACATTTTTAAGGGAATTGGATTTGTTGGCATTGGATTTGAACCTCTCTCTTTTCGACTTTGACGACGACGGAGAAGACCACCACCAAAAGCACCAGCGGGATCGCCGCGCGATTTCGGTGGTCGAGGAGGAGACCTTCTTCCGTTTTTGTTTTTGTTTTTTCTATACATCGCGCTTAGAGAGACGATGATGATGATGATGGTGTGTAAAAAGGGCGTTTTGTTGTTGTTGTTCGAAAAGGGTTGGTGGTTTTTGGGTTCAAACTCCTACATACATCTGCTACACGCTTTACGAGTCGTTCGCTTTGACCATCATCGTCACGTTATCTCCTTTCAGTAAAATCCTTCCGACTTTCTTCCTCTCTTTCTTCCCGCCTCGCGCGCTCACTTCCTCGGCGTCGTCGAGGACGAGGTTCATGTACTCGTCGAATCCGACGATTTGGCCTTCGATGACGTCCCCGGTCGCGGTGTGTTCGAACAACCACACCTGCACGCGCGATTTCGTCTGCAGAAATCGGAAGATGAGGTTGATCGGCTGCGTCATGATGCGCTGGACTTTAGTCGCCATCTTGTACGTCTCGCTCTCTTTGTGTTCTTTCTTTCTTTCTTTCTTTCTCTCTCGTCTACAAATTCTGTTTATTTAAATGGTCGTGTGTGTGTTGTCCCTCCTTCAAAAGCTTCGATGATGTTGACGACACTCTCTACGCGTGAATCTTCTTCCGTTTCGAAAACGCGATGATCGAAAAAAAGAGAGGTAGGTCGTCGTCTTTCCGTGTCGCGTCTCGTTTTCTCCTCTCGTTGGCGCAACAACAACAACAACAACGCGTCGTCGTCGTCGTCTCGAAGTCGTCGCCAATACGAGTCTCTTTTTTGTAGGGGTAAATTTCCTCCTCCTGCGAAGTTTTTTTTTCTTTTTTTTTT